>ERZ772956.275-NODE-275-length-41636-cov-5.368149_pt1 | contig 41636 bp, 50 predicted proteins | sample MGYA00580683_ERZ772956 | MGnify/ENA primary metagenome ERZ772956 (study PRJEB29015, sample SAMEA2738077) | human oral metagenome | biome: human oral; feature: human-associated habitat; material: saliva | place: China | collected 2212 ... | reverse complement strand
AAATAATCATCTAATAGTTGATCTCCCATACGTTTCATTATATACTCTCTCCTCCTGATAAATTAAAGTTGTTTCCTGTTAAAAATTTACTATCATTTTTAACTAAAAAATCTATAAATTCTACAATTTCTTTTTTAGTAATTAATTCCTTTAAAGGATGTGAACCTTTTGACATCTCCTTTACTAAAGGATCTAAACTATCTAAAAGTTTACTATCTATCATTGAAGGAGAAACTCCATTAAATTGTATACCATATTCTCCATACTCAGCTACAAGTGATTTTAAAAGTCCTAATAAAGCATATTTCATTGAAACATACTCAGCCCAAAATTTTGGAGGTGTTGAAAAAGTAACACTTGATAGAATAAATATAACTTTCCCCTTTTTTTGTTTTTTCATCTTTGGTAATATATTTTTTAATATCTCAACAATTGACAAAAATTGTACTTTAAAATGTATTTCATAATCTTTTACTTCTTTTTTATTAAATCTTTCCATTTGTATTTTAGGGGAAGCAAAATGTAATACAGTATTAATATCATAGTTTTTTGATACTTCTACTACTTTATTAGACACATCATTTACATCTGAAAAATCACAAAAAATAGGTATAATTTCTAAAGAACTATTTTTTAATTCTTCAAATCTCTCTTTTAAATCATAGTAAAAAGCTATTATGATTTTTTCTTGATTCTTTATTAAATTTAAATATTCGAATGCTAAATCTGAGGTAGCCCCTGTTATTAAAATAACTTCTTTCATTCTCTAACACCTACTTTTATTTTTGCTTTAGAAACTACTTTCCCATCTATTGTCTTTATAGAAGCTTTTATTTCAAGTCTTTTAAAAGTATCATCTTTTTCAACTATTGTTCCAGAGATCACTAATTCTTCTCCTATATATAAAGGATTATTAAAACTTATTTTTATTTCTTGTAGAAGACAATTTTCCCCTGGTAAATATACTCCAACCAAAGTAGAATAAAAACTAGAGCTTAGCATACCGTAAACTACTCTACCTTTCATATTTGATCTCTTTGCATACTCTTCATCACAATGTAAGGTATTATTATCTCCACTTAATTTTAAAAATAGTGCCATCTTTTCTTCTGTTACTACTTCTTTAAATTCAAATGACATTCCTATATCTAAATCTTCAAATTTATAATAATTCATTTATTCTCCTAATTTTTCCTTTATTGCATTTACCATATCTCCAACATTTTTATATTTACTAACTTCTTCTAAATCAAAATTTATTTTAAATTCTTTTTTTATTGCAACTAATAGATTAATTTGAGCTAGTGAATCCCAATCTTCAATATCATTAGCTGTTGTTTCATTTGTTAAAACAATATCTTCATCATCAAAAACATCTCTAAAAATAACCTCTAATTTTTTTAAAATATCCATATTAGTACTCTCCTTTTTCTATCATACATTCTTTTGGTTGATAATCTTTTATCTCTAAAACCCATGTAAAAACTCCATTTTCTTCTTTTTCAAATTTAAAACCTAAATTCTTGTAATGATCTTTTACCATTGAATTCTTTTTACTTGGAATATATGTTCCAAGAAGTTTTTCTATTCCTCTTTCTTTTGCTAAATTTACTAATTCATTTAACATGGCAATTTCCATATCTCTTTTCAATACTCTACAACTCATAAGCCATAAAGGAATTTCTAATATTTTTCCTTTTTGTTCAGCTATAATTATACTTATAAGTCCATTATCTCCAAATTTATCTTTTAATTTTCCATATAAAAGTATTTGATTTTGATCTTTATAAACCTCATCCACTTCAGATTTTGTATATCTTTTAGTAGTAAGATTAAATTGATTGGTTTTATTTATAAGTTGATATATTCTCTCTAAATATACTTCTTTTGCTTCAGCTATTTCTGCAATCATATCTAACGACTTTAAATAATCATTATAATTTGAATAGTTTTGTTGTTCTTTTTCTCTATTTTGATTATCTTGATAATATTTTGCTCTCTCTAAATCCTCTTTTGAAAGAGAAATTATTTCAAAATAATTATTTCTATCTATAAAATTTTTAAAAAGTTCTATCTTATCTCCTATATCAGGAACAGACACAGTGTTTAATTGACTTTTTACTAATTCTCTTTCAACAGGATTATCATCTATAAACACAAAAGAATCTTCACCTATATTAATTTCTCTAGCACTTTCTAAAATATTATTTGATTTTAGATTCCAATTTGCTTTTATCGTAAAGAAATCTTCTTCATGTAAAATCATACTAGGATGTTTTAAACCTTCTAGAGCATTCTCTAAATCATTTTTTGAATTAATAGTTAATATTATTCCCATATTTTTTATTTCTTTTATATATTTTTGGAAATCTTCATATGCTTCACCTATAGCTGTTTCACTTCCTATTTTTATTCCATTTACACCATCATCACCAATAACTCCACCCCAAAGAGTATTATCTAAATCAAGAGCTATTGCTTTTTTATTTTTACCATATATAGATTTAATTATACTTGCTACACTATGTGCTACATATGTTATTCCTTCAAATGACATGGCGTACTTATAATTAAACCATAATTCATTATCATACCATTTTTCTAATCCAATAAGTGAAGATAAATAATTAATGTCATTAATATACAAATTATTATATTTTTTTGTAGCTTCTGAAATGAAAAGATTTAGCTTATTTATAAAATTAACATTTCCATTTTCTAAATAAAAAGATGAATTTCCTATTATTCTAGTTTGTGGAAGTTCAAAGTTATTTTGAATAACTACACAAGCTAATTTTGAAAAAAGGTTTTCCCAAATTATTTCTAATTTTTTAGTTTCAAAATCAAAAATATTTTCATTTTGCTTTTGTTCAATTGCAATAGAAGGGAAAGTTTTTATATTTTTTATTGTACTGTACACATATACAATATCTGGTTTAAATTCTAATAATTCTTGGCTAAAAAGTGCATCTTCATAATATTTATTATATTCAGATTCATAAAATATAGGTTTTATCCCTTCTTTCAATAAAAAAAGTTCTAAGTTTAATTTAAGCTCATTTGTAGTGCTACCTCCTAAAATAGCTATTTTCTTTTCAATAAAAGATTCTCTACTAGCTTCCAGTTCTCTTTTTAATGACTTTTTTTTACGATTCAAATATTCCCAATCAAATGGATATTCTAAACTTTTAAATTGCATTTCTCCTCCATGAATATTAATCTAATTTCATCTTAAACATATTTTTTATATTTTTTAAATTAAATATATTTAATGATTTTAACTGTATTATTGCTTGTCTGTAATATTCTTTTATAAAAAAATCTAATAAAAATAGAGTAATAAAACTTGTAATTGATGTTGCTATAGCAGCTCCAATTATTCCAAATTTTTTTATAAAAAAATAATTTAATATCATATTAATTATTAAACCACTAAATGTTTTATATACTATTTTCTTAGCTATATTTCTTATCGTTACATGTCCTGTCTGTAGTGCTCCATTGGCTTTAAAAAATATAGATACTGTTAAAACAGCATATATTGAAATTGCCTCTACATATTCAAAAGAATAAATTTTTAAAAAAAGTAATTTAACTACAAAAACTGATAAAATAGAAGCAATTAGATAAAATTGTGTTATTAATGTATTACATTTTTGATAAAAATTATAATATTCTTTTTTATTTTTTTTATATAATTCTAACATCTTTGGATATATAGATACTTGAATAGGAAAAATTATAATTGCTAAAAATTGTGATAATGAAATTGCTACAGAATAAACACCTACAGCTTTATTTCCTAACATTCCTCCAAGCATTAGCTTATCCATTTGTGTATAAATTAGAGATCCTAAAAATCCTAACCATAAATAAATACTTTCTTTGTACATTTTTTTTAATAATACTATATTAATTTTTAATTTTGATTTTTTTTCTTTCAAGTAATTAATTTTATACATTTTTTTTAATACAAAAATTCTTAAAATACTTCCTAAACATCTAGTTATAGGAACCATTATAATTGAATAATTTAACAAAATTCCAATATATTGTGCTATATAACTCAGCAATTTAATTATATTATTCATTATCACTATATTTTTAGAATTTAATTTGTAATTAAAATAAATTTCTATCCCTGATGTAGTGGTGAGTAAAATATTGTCAAAACATAATAAAATTAAAGTATAATAAAATAATTGATTTGTTACATAAAATTTTCCAAAAACCACCGTTAATAAGAATAAAATAATTGATATTGTATTTCTAAAAAAATTAACATTATACACTATTAAATTAAATTTATGATATAAAAAAAACTTTTTTATTACTCTTTCATTTATTAATTCAAAAAATAAGGTAGAAAATGACACTATTGTAATTGCTAGATTATACACTCCAAAAGATTCACTACCATAATAATTTGCAATCTTAGTTCCTACAAAAAATTGTAAAATAGCTAAAAATAGCTTATCAAAAAAAATCCAAAATATATTTTTTAATATTTTATTCATTAATTTCCCCTATTATTACTCTTTTTTTAGCATACTTTATATTATATATTAAAAATATAAATATCATCCCTATTGGTTCAACAGTTAATATGTAATAATCATCTCCACACATTTGAATTATTTGGATTATAAATAATAATAATAAATCAGGATACTTTCTAACTACTTTCAATATTCTATCTATACTTTTTGAAAATAATGAGTAATAAATAACAAATCCAAATATTCCTAGTGTGTATAATATTGTTAAATATTGATTATGTGGATGTGATAAATATGAAATCATTTTACTATCACTAAAAAAACCATTCCCAAATAAAAGAGAAAGTTTATTTTCTAAAATATAATTAATGTAATCTAACCAAAGTACACTTCTCCCTGAAAATATATTTTTTACAGAAAATAATTCATTAAGGATTCTAATCAAACAATAAAATATAAATGAACTTGAAAAAGAAATGACTAATATAGTCTTTAAAATAAATTTTAGTTTACTTTTAAAAATAGAAAGTTTTATAATCAATAGATATATCATTAGTGATATTAATATTGCTAATATTGCTGTGAATTTTCCTCCAACTAATATTATAAAAAGGCTTAAAATTATTATAATTATTCTTAATAATTTATTTTTAATTAGTGTTATACTAAACAATGAATATATAGCTATTATAGACATTGCTGATACCCCTATTTCTTGTAATTGAATTTTTGATAACTCATATCCAAATATTATCTTAGGGGCTGAATAAATTTTAGGGGAGTGAATATATATGAATATATTTATCATATTAAAAAAAACTGCTAAATAATATAAATTTATATATATATAATTCCATCTATATTTAGTTAATATATAAACATTAAAAACTAAAATTATATTTATAAAATAATTACCAACTGTTTCATAATTAAATATTGAAGAAAATAGCATAATAAAAATTATCCCTAAAACAAGGTTATTTATTTTTATTTCATTTTTTTTCAACAAATAAAATAGATTCTCTATTAAAACTATTAATTGAACAAATAATAGAGAATATAGAACTATATTTTTATTTTGAAATTGATACAAACATAAAAAAGATAAAAATATATAAACCGATATAATACATTTGTCCATTTTTTAATTCCTTTACATTTACTATATAATTTCACTTAATCTCTGATGAGGTTTAAAAATTGATATCCATTTTAATTCTTTTAAGTAATTATAATTATTTTTATCTTGAGTAAAATCATCAATAACTATATTATTTGATTCCATTATATAAGCCTCATATAGAACAGTTGAGGTTTTTGATATTATATAATTACTCATTCCTATTGAATAATATATATTTTTTTCCAAATCAAGCATTTCAGTAGGTATTATTTTCTTTATTTTTTGCGAAGTATACACTGGATGACATCTTATTTTTCCCATATATCCTGTTTTTATTTCTAAACTTTTTAAAATTTTTATTATTTTATTTATATCTTCAATTGTTTCATCTGCTTGTAAATAATAAGTATTATAAAGTTTTTCTTTTATTTCAATATTTGGAATAAAGCTAGAATACTTTATAACTTTAAATTGTTTATCAAAAGCTTTTAGTTCACAAAAAATCTTTTTATAATGCTCATCCCATATATAACATCTATGAAATTTAAAAAAAGAATCTCTAATATAATAAGATTTATCTCCATGCATGTAATTTATATGAAAAATCTTATTTTTTTCACAAAATTCTGTTAATAGTGATGATGTCCAACTATATTCAGAAGTAACTAAAAATATTCTAGGTGAATATTTTTCAATATTATATCTATATGTTGATATTTTTAATAAAATTTTTAAAGCAAAATAATATTGCCTTTTTGATTTTTTTAAAATATCTATTTTAAAATATTTGATATCTTTCTCTGTTAAAAAAAGATGATTTTCAAGCTTTTTTATTTTATATTTTAAAAATTTTTTTGGAATTTTTTCTTTATGTTCAATTAAAATAATTTGTTTATTCTCAGAATTAGTATAAAGATAATCTAAAAATCCTGTTTTTATTGTTAATGAATCATCTTTGAATTCTGTTTCAGATAATTGTGATAAAGCAGAATCAACAATGAAAAAATTAGGTGCTAATCCATTATTTTCTAATAGATACTTAAACATACAAAAGGCAGTTAGAGTATTTAAAACACTAGTATATCCTCCTCCAGCAAAAGAAGTTTTAGGTTTATTGTTTAACTCTATATCGAAGGAAGTTAGATTAAAATCTATTTTTCCAGTATTTTCAAATTTTGAATGTATAATAGCATTTTTTAGTATATGTTTAAATGGGGTCAGAATTTCAGATGTGTACTCTTCTTTAATTTTATATTGTATTTCTTTTGTAGTTATTTCTTGTTCTTGTTTTTCTAATTCAACTTGATAAAGTTCTAATAATACATTAATATTATTTATTTCTCCTTTAGCAGTGCTGATTTTAATAAGAGTATCTAATTCATTTTTTAGCATATCTAATTTTGGAGAAAGAATAGCGGATATTTTTTTATCAAGCTCTTCTTTTTGTATGTTTAATTCAGCAAGTTCATTATTAAGATTATCAATTTTTCCTTGAATTGTATTTTTTGCTAAAGATAAGTTATATAAATCGGTATTTAATTTTTGTAATTCAGCTTTTGCTGATATTACGAGTCCATTTTCTATTGGATTTTTTACTTTACTTGAGCAGATAGGACACATTGTAACTTCATTTGGAGAAATATGAGTATGACCAGAAATTATAAAATTAAGTCTATCAATATCCGAATGATATTGTTCTTCTAAAGAAATAAAACTATTAATAATAGATTTGTTTTTTATTAATTTATCATTTTTATTTTGGATATTTTCGAATATTTTAGTATTAGTAAGTGTAGTTTCTGAAATTAAATTTTGTGTTGCAATCAAACTATCTTTAACTATAGATATTTCTTTATCGATATTAGTATTTTCGTTTTCAGATAGTAATTTTTCTATAGAATGCTTTTTCTTATGTAAATAATCTATTTGCTTATTAATGTAAAAAGTCACAGATTCTCTTTTTGCTTTTTGAATTTCAGGTGATTCTTGTTTTATAATTTCATTAGCATCATACCTATTAATTAAATAAAGAAGAGCTGAGGGTGACAATGTACCATTATATCCACTGGGATTAAGTAAAATTGAATAATTAGTATCAATATTATCTTGTTTTAAAAGGAATAGGTGGCGTATAGCTCTCCAGGACAAAAGTGAAGTCTCACCTTTTTGAGTTCGTAGAATTTTGGGTATTTCATTTATTCCAATTAATGAAAGAAGAATTGTATTTATATTATTAATAGAATCTTTATTTTTACTATAGGTACCTGATTTTATCGATGGATCATTACTAGTAACAGTAATTTTTGAGTTGTTAATTTCTCTACTTAATGACACAATGTAGTTATTACTAGTTTGTAACTCTAATGTTATAAGAGAATATCCAAAATTATTATGTTTTACTTTCTCAGAATCTCCCCCTAAAACATAATCAATATACTCAACAAGTAAAGTTTTACCAGTATTTGATGGACCAAGTATGAAATTTAATCCAGACGAAAAGTTTATAATTGATTCTTTGAAATTTTCACTAGAAACTATTAATTTAATTAATTGAAATCTTTTCATTTTGAATTCTCCTCATCTATAAATTTATTATTTATTATGTTTTCATAAATATCATCTATTTTAAGTTTTGATAAACTAAGAGAATTATTTAAAATAGATAAATATTTATTAGAATATTTTGTATTCAATTTTTCTATTATACTCTGCCCTAAATCAGAAATTGAATATAAAAATCCATGTTTATCAAAAGACACTATTATAAGCTTATTAATGACTAAAGTTTTTAGAACATTTTTAACTCTTGATACTCTGTAAGGAAATTCACTAAATCTGAATTTATGATGTCCATGAAGATTACAGGTATCTATATTAAAGTCTTCAGCATAAGTTGTAATAAAGTCAAATGTCGCTATTTCTTTTTCGTCTAGAGCAAATGGAGATTTACTTAGTAATAAAAGGAGTCTTAATGATAATTCAAAATTTGATCCAATAACTGAGGTGTTTATTTTTTTATCCATTTTAATTTGCTGTCATTTACAAGATGATGACAAACTCCTTTTTTTATTTTATTATTAAGCCAATTTGTAGAAAATCCAAGAATATAATCAGTGGAGATTCTTAAATCAACAACTTTTTCCATCACAGTCAACATTCTCTCATATCCATTAACATACCTTTTTTTATAAGTATCTTTTATACCTTCATAAGTTTCATTTTTTAGTATATTAAATTGATTGTCTAATTCTCTGGTACTTACTCTAATTGATTCTGCAGCAAAATAATCAATTCTTCTCTCTTCTAAATCTTCTTTATATTCGCTATAGATAGAAAAATCATTCGCTGTAAATATTTCTAAATTCTCAGCGTCAGCATAGGCAGCCATAAGCTCATTTATATAAAGATCCTCTGGAGAGGTTATTTCTTTAGGAATGTCTATATGAATAGGTGAAGAGAGATTCGAAGTTAGTTTCTTTATATCTTCTATTATTTTTTTATCTTTATTAGAAATTTCATATCTATTATCATCATCTAAAGAATTTGATGTGATGAGATTCTCTAGTATGTGTTCTAGCTGAATAGCAAAATAGTATTCTATATTCTGAATAGAGTACTCTATATTATTGTTTTTTAACCAATTCTCCGCCATATCAATTGTATTAGATTCCTCGAATTGTTCTCTAAGAAAGTCACAAAATTTATCAATATCTCGGTTATTATATAAATATTTAGCATACTTTTCACTTAAATTTTTAGAGCCGCAGTATATTTTATAGTGATAACCGGAAGATAAAGTTAGTAGTTTAAATCCGTCTATCGTGCTGTCTTTTAAAAAGTTTTCACTAATAATATTTAAAAAATCTTTTTTATTAATTTGTAAGGAGCATAGTGAATATACACCTTGTAAAAATTCGTTAAATTTCATAAATAAATCCCTCCCTTATAAAAGTCTTAATTAGTGCAAAAAAAGTCTTTTTTGTCCCATTTGATAAAAGCCATTTTTGATATTATATAAATATACAGTTAATATCAAAAAGTTGTAATTGTTTTCTTTTATATTATATCAATTATCTTGATAAATAACAAGATAATCTAGAGATATAGAAAGTTAATTATAAGATATCTGTAAATATAATTACTCAAAAAGTCATAGTGGCCACTAAGACGGTGAGATACAAATGAATTTAATAGATAAGTCCGAGATAACGATAAAGGTTATTTTGCTAACTTATTTAAAATTCTATGTGCTTTCCGTAATTTTAGTGTGCCATTTTTTACACTTGAGAAGTCTCATAGTAATAAAACTTCATTTGTGATCTCACCTGGGTGGAAAAGAGGTCACTATGGTGATTATTACAAAAACAAATAAAAGATTTATTCCACTACGCATGAGAAAAACTTATCAAGATGATAGAATGACTTATAGTTATGAGTTTGCAAATGGAGATAAATATACTTTAGAAATTGATAAAGATGGAATCACAGAAGCGGATATTAAATTACTTCATTCGCTAGATGATAATGAAGTCTACAATAATTGTAAAAATGCTAGACCAGGAAGAACAAAAGAAGAAAAAGATATAATAAAAGCTTGGAGAGAAAATTTTATAGAAGATTTTAAAAATAATTATGGCTATGAACCTCAAAAATCAGATGTAGATTATTATGAAAATGAGGAATTTCCAAGAAATTATAATTTATCTTTAGACGCAGATTTAGTTAATTCTGATAAATTAGCTATAGAGAATATGGTTGTAAAAAATACAGAATTTGAATGGTCAGATGAAATTTTAACGACATTTGAAATACTGACTAATAATGAGAAACTAGTTATTGAAAAAATCTATTTAGAAAACATGAAGAAAATAGATATTGCAGCTGAAATGGGAATATCTAATGCGATGGTGACAAAGTATCATAAAAAAGCATTAGAAAAACTAAGAATGAAAATTTAATTAAAAAATGTAAGAAGGGGTTAAAAATACTCCTTCTTTTTTTGACTAAGATATGTAGGGGATAACTTACAAATTATAAATAGGAGGGATACTGATGAAACATAAAGTTATAATCAATGTATCGGATTCAAATCATAAAGAGATTCAAATTTTAAAAGCATCTCGAATAACGATACCAAGGAAAATTGTTCAGTGGTTATTTGGAGAATATACTCAAGTATACTTACTAAAACCTGGTCAGACAATTCATTCGGTAGATGTTAAAGAAATTAAGAAAGGGGTGAATCTATATGAGTCAAACAAAACAATTGCTTAGTGTTGTAGAGGATATAAGACGGTTAGCGGATAGTCTTCAAAGTCTTTGTGCAGTAATGACTGAGGAAAAATTAGAACAAACTTTTGTTGAAGAAAAATCAGAACTAGTTGGAGATGAGAGTACTGAATTATTAACTAACTCTACTAAAGAAGAGCAAACAATTTCACTTGAAGAAGTGCGTGGAGTACTAGCTAAAAAAGCCCAAGAAGGTAAGCAAGCAGAGGTAAGAGAGTTAATTAAAACTTATGGTGTAAGTAAGCTATCAGAAGTTGAAGCTAAACACTACGTTGAACTAATGAAGAAAGCTGAGGAACTTTAATATGGGAAAACATGCTTTATTGAATGCATCAAGTGCTCATAGATGGCTTACTTGTCCACCGCTACCAAGATTAGAAAACTTCTTTGAAAAAGAAGTATCAGAAGTAGCGAATGAAGGTACTGATGCTCATAGACTATCTGAATATAAGCTAAGAAAAGTATTGGGTGAGAAAGTTAGAAAACCTAAGCTAAAATATTTTGATAAGGATATGGATAGCTATACAGATGATTATGTTAATTATATAGTAGAAACAATAGAAAATATTAAGAAATCTACTAAAGATTCGATAGTTTTAATCGAACAAAGGTTAGATTTTTCAAACTATGTACCAGATGGCTTTGGAACAGGGGACTGTATAGTAATTGCAGATAAGATACTACATATTATTGACTTAAAATATGGACGCGGAGTCGAAGTAAGCGCTGAGGAAAATCCACAGATGATGCTATATGCACTTGGTGCATTAAATATTTATGACGCTTTATATGATATTGATGAGGTAGTTATGACTATTTTTCAACCGAGAAAGTATAACATTTCATCTAGCAAAAAATCAGTAGAAGAACTTAAAAATTGGGCAGATACTGTTCTTAAAGAAAAAGCAGAGTTAGCTTTTAATGGACTTGGAGTTGTAACTTATGGACCTTGGTGTCAGTTTTCTAATTGCAATGTTGTACTACGCGCTCGAAAAGATTATCATGATAAACTTATGAGGTTTCAACTTTGTTCACCTCATCTATTAAATGATGCAGAGATAGAAGAAGTACTAGAACATATCGATGATCTTGTGAAATGGGCTAGTGAAATAAAAGAATATGCAACTAAAATCACTATAGAGAATGATAAAGAATGGTCGAATTATAAATTAGTAGAAGGTAGATCAATTAGAAAAATTAAAGATGAAGAAAGAGTTGCAGAGATATTAAAAGAAAATGGATATAACAATATCTATAAAACAAGTTTACTAACATTAACAGAACTTCAAAAACTATTAGGAAAAGATAAATTTAATGAACTTCTAGGAGATTATATAATAAAACCTGAAGGTAAACCAACGCTTGTTTTAAAAAGTGATAAAAGAAAAGAAATAGTAAAACATGATGTAAATAAAGAATTTAAAGTAACGGAGGAAAAATAATCATGGCAATAAAAGATACAAAAGTAGTAACAGGAGTAAACACAAGATTTTCATATTTTAACGGGTGGGAGCCAGTTTCAATTAATGGTAGTAAGGAAAGATACAGCGTATCAGTATTGATTCCAAAATCAGATACTAAAACTATTAGTGCAGTGCATAAAGCAGTGGATGCAGCAATTGAAGATGGATTAGCGAAATTTGGAGGAAAAAAACCTAATAAAGCTACACTTAAATTACCACTACGTGATGGAGATGTCGAAAGAGAAGATGAAGCATACAAAGGACATTATTTTATTAATGCTAATTCAACTACAGCACCTCAAATCGTAGATAATAACGTGCAACCAATATTAGATCGCTCAGAAGTTTATAGCGGTTGTTATGGTAGAGTATCACTCAACTTCTATGCATTTAATTCAAATGGAAATAAGGGAATTGCTTGTGGGCTAGGAAATATTCAAAAACTTCGTGATGGTGAACCTTTAGGAGGACGCAGTAGTGCAAGTGATGATTTTACAACTGAAGAAGATGAAGAATTCTTAGCATAGGAGGATGAAAGAATGAATATTTCAGAGATACTTAATCTATTAATTGTTTTACTTGCTGCGACTTATGTTGGTGAGTTTATAATAACAGAGTTAGTAGATTTGTATGTAAACATAAGGGAGAAACTAAGAAAATGAAGACTATAAATATTGATATTGAAACATTCTCTAGTATCAATATATCAAAGTCTGGGGTATATAAATATGTAGAGAGTGAGGACTTTGAAGTCCTCCTCTTTGCATATTCTATAGATGGAGGAAAAACTGAGATAGTTGATATAGCAAATGGAGAAGAATTATCTGAAGAGATAATACAAGCGTTATTAGATGATAATGTCATTAAGTGGGCATTTAATGCACAGTTTGAACGAATATGTTTATCGAGATTTTTAAAACTCACTAAAGGAACATATTTAAATCCAAAAAGCTGGAGATGTACAATGATATGGAGTGCATATATGGGGTTGCCATTTTCTCTTGAAGGTGTAGGGAAAGTATTAGGACTTGAAAAGCAAAAATTAATTGAAGGTAAAGATTTGATAAAATATTTTTGTGTACCTTGTACACCAACGAAATCAAATGGATTTAGAAATAGAAACTTTCCATATCACGATAAAATAAAATGGGAGGCTTTTAAAACCTATAATATTCGTGATGTTGATACAGAAAAAGAAATACAATGTAAACTTATGAAGTTTCCAGTACCTGATTTTATATGGGAAGAGTATAATTTAGACCAAGAAATTAATGATAGAGGAATTAAAGTAGACTTAGATTTTGTAAACAGAGTGATAGCTTTAGATGACAAAGTAAGAACAAAGTTAATGAGTGAATTACAAATCTTGACAGAGTTAGAAAATCCAAACTCAGTAGTTCAGCTAAAAGGCTGGTTGAGTGAACAAGGTGTTGAAACTGAAAGTTTAGATAAAAAATCAGTTAAAGAGCTTGTTAAGGTTACAAAAGGAGAAGTGTCAAAAGCGTTAGCTTTGAGAATGCAGTTATCAAAATCATCTATAAAAAAATATCAAGCTATGAAAGATGTGGCTTGTGAAGATAATAGATGTAGAGGAATGTTTCAATTTTTAGGTGCTAATAGGACCGGGAGATTTTCTGGGCGTAATGTACAATTGCAAAATCTACCAAGGAATACTATGAAAGAACTCTTTGAGGTTAGATCAATAATAAAAAATAGAGATGGAGATATTCTTGAATTATTATACGATAATGTACCAGATATTCTTTCACAACTTATAAGAACAGCTTTCGTTCCAAAAGAAAATATGAAGTTTTATGTAGCTGATTTTTCATCAATAGAAGCAAGAGTAATTGCATGGCTTGCGGGAGAAACTTGGCGAGAGGAACTGTTTAAAAAAGGTGGAGATATTTATTGTATGTCAGCTTCACAGATGTTTGGTGTTCCTGTTGTTAAACATGGCATAAATGGTGACTTAAGACAAAAAGGTAAGATAGCAGAGTTAGCGTGTGGTTACGGCGGATCAGTAGGAGCACTAACTGCAATGGGTGCTCTTGACATGGGACTTAAAGAAGATGAATTAAAGCCACTTGTTTTATCATGGCGAGAAGCAAATCAGAATATAGTAGAACTTTGGTGGGCGGTAGATAAAGCTATAAAAGATGCGATAGCTATGAAAGGTGTGACTAAAACACACGGAATAGAGTTTGAATGTAGGAGTGGATTACTTAGAATAACACTGCCAAGTGGAAGAAAACTAACATATATTAAACCAAAAATTGAAATTAATAAATTTGGCGGTGAATCAGTCACTTATGAAGGAGTAGGTGTAGCTAAAAAGTGGGAGAGAATAGAGAGTTACGGACCTAAGTTTGTAGAGAATATAGTACAAGCTATTTCAAGAGATATACTAATGTATGCTTTACAAAATTTAAGTGATTATAATATTGTAGCCCATGTTCATGATGAAATAATTATAGAGGCGCCCGAGAATACAAAGCTAGAAGATATTTGTGAAACTATGAGTCGAGTACCTTATTGGGCAAAGGGATTGATACTTACTGCAGATGGATATACGTGTGAGTTTTATATGAAAGATTAAAAATTAATGAATCTCCTGTTTTAGTAGGAGGTACAGACTTTGATGAAGTAAAATTCTCACTCTTTTTTATTGCCTGTGATATAGAGGGATAGCAATATTCCTCATTAAATATAAATTACAGGAGGTAGTTCGATATGAAGGAACTAATACCAAAAAATGAATATGGTTTATTCGCAGATAAAAAGGATATTGTAAGAGTTGACAGCTTGTATGTGGCAGAGTTTTTCGAGAAAAATCATAAAGAAGTTTTAAGAGATATTCGAAATATAGCGGCTCCCAATTCTGGGTTGAGTAAAGAATTTGCTGAGCGCAATTTTGCGCTGGGGTCATATAAAGATAAGCAAAATCAAAAACGACCTTGTTATTATTTAACACGTGACGGTTTTACTATCTTGGTAATGGGGTACACAGGAAAAAAAGCATTAAGATTTAAAGAATTATATATTAGACGTTTTAATGAAATGGAAGAACTTATTAAGTCTTTAGTAAAAGCAAGAACTGAGTTTCCATTATTAACTGAAAATATCAAATTACTTCATGAAAAGCCAAAACCGTATCATTTTAGTAATGAGTGCGACATGATTAATCGAATTGTTTTAGGAAAGTCTGCTAAACAATTCCGTTTAGAGAATAATCTTGAAAAAGGGACTAGTATTCGTCCTTATTTAACAGAGGTTCAAATTAACTTGATTGAAAAATTACAAAAGGTAGATATCGGACTTTTGGTTGCTTTTCCTAACTATGAAGATAGGAAGCGACATTTAGAGTGGTACAAACAAAAATGGGAGGAAAAAATTAATGAGTAAGAGTCAAAGGAAAATCAAATTAGAAAAGAAAGAGGCTTATAAACCTTTGGTCTATATTTGCTCTCCATATAGAGGAAATATAGAAGCGAATATTAAAAAGGCTATAAAGCTAGGGAAACTTGCTTATATGGAAGGTAATATTCCAATAATACCTCATGTGTTATTTCCATTTATGGATGACTCAAATGAAGTAGATAGGAAAAATGCTATGTTTGCGGATATCATTCTACTTGGAAAATGCAGTGAAATTTGGGTTTTAGGTGACAATATCACAGAAGGTATGAAAGTAGAAATTGATGTAGCTAAAAAACATCATAAAACTATAAAGTATTTTACGGAGGTAAAGTAATATGAGGTTAACTATTCATAGATCAAACTTTCAAGGTAATGCTAAGAATTGCATTTATGATATTAAGTGTTTAATAGAAGATATGGAACAATTAAAAGAGGTAGTGCGTTTTGATCACGTATGCGTCAATTTTAAAAATAATTATCGAAATAAAGATAATTTCTTGGAGTGTGATTGTGATGTTTTTGATTGTGATAATGAACATAGTGATAATCCAAATGATTGGATTTATCCAGAAGATTATGAGTATTTGCTTGAAGGAGCGAGTCACGTTGTAGTTCCTAGTCGAAATGATAATAAAGAAAAGAATGGGAAAGTAGCTCGACCTAGACATCATGTTTATATCCCGCATAGGTTATTTTTGACATCAGATGAGTGTGAAATTTTTAAGAAACAAGTGTATGAAAAATATAACTTTTTTGATAAAAATGCATTGGATTGTTCAAGATTTATTTTCGGAAATATTACTGATGGAGTTATTTGGTTTGAAGGTGAAAAGAATCTAGATGAAATACTTGGGGTTGCAGATGCTTTTACGCTTTTGGAATTAAAAGATCATACACCAGTAATCGAACAAGGTAGTCGTAATTCTACTATGAGTCATTTGGCTGGAAAGATTATAAAACGATACGGAGCAACTGAAGAAAGTTATTCCATGTATTTAGAACAAGCATCTAAATGCACACCACCTTTAGATGACAGCGAACTTAACTCCATCTGGTATAGTGCGACTAAGTTCGGAAAGAAAATTGCAAGTCAAGAAGGGTATATTAAACCCGAAGATTACAATCAGGAATTTAAATTTAAACCTACAGATTATTCAGATGTAGGTCAAGCTATAGTTCTTTCTAGAGAGTTTCAAGACAAAATAAAATACTCTCCAGCAACCGATTATTTAGTTTATAACGGAAGTTACTGGGAGGAGTCTGTACCGAATGCACAAGCTGTGGCACATGAACTAACTGAACTTCAATTAAAAGAAGCACATGATGAAATAAATTTATGTCTAAAACAATTAACTGATGCAGGAGTTATGCCGATGATAACAAGTTTAGGGATGAAGAAAGTTAAAGAAAACTTAGATGATAACCAAAGAAGAATAGTTGAAAAATATGAACAAGCTTTATCTTATGAGAAGTATGCTATTAAAAGACGTGATAGTAAAAATATCTGGTCTACATTAAAAGAAGTGCGTCCTTTAATTCAAATAGAGCCTACTTCACTTGATAGAGATGAGTTTTTATTAAATACACCAAGTAAAACTTATAATCTAAAAACAGGTCTTTCAAAAGAGCATGACTACAATGATTTCATAAGCAAACAAACGAGTATTGATCCATCAAATAAAGGTGAAAAATTATGGGAAGAGGCACTAAGGACATTCTTTTTAAGTGATGAGGAGCTCATAAAATATGTTCAAAAAATAGTAGGTTTAGCTGTTGTTGGAAAGGTTTATGTCGAAGCGTTAATTATTGCTTATGGTGAGGGAAGTAATGGTAAAAGTACATTTTGGAATGTAGTAGCGAGGGTTCTTGGTAGTTATAGTGGGAATATATCTGCAGATATGCTAACCGTGGGATGTAGAAGAAATGTAAAGCCTGAACTAGCAGAGGCAAAAGGGAAACGACTTCTTATTGCAGCTGAACTTGAAGAGGGAATGAGAATGAACACATCAAACGTAAAACAACTCTGCTCGACAGATGAAATTTTTGCTGAGAAAAAATTCAAATCACCATTTAGTTATGTTCCTTCACATACTCTTGTTCTTTATACTAATCACTTGCCAAAAGTAGGTGCGATAGATAATGGAACGTGGAGAAGACTTATTGTAATTCCTTTTAACGCACAGATTAAAGGTAAAGGTGACATCAAAAACTATGCTGATTACCTTTATGAAAGTGCAGGAGGTGCAATTTTAGAATGGATACTTACTGGATCAAAAGAAGTAATCGAAGCTAACTTTAAGCTAGAAAAACCAAAAGTGGTAAAAGATGCTATCGAAAAATATAAAGAGGACAATAACTGGCTAGGAGAATTTTTAGAAGAATGTTGTGACATTGACATCAGTTATACTGAAAAAAGCGGACAATTATATTCTGAATACCGAGCGTTTTGTATGAGAACGGGTGCTTTTATAAGAAGTACGACTGATTTTTATAATGCACTTTTAAGTGAAGGTTATAAAAAGAAGAAAAATATAAATGGTTCTTTCATATATGGTTTAAAATTAAAATCTGATTTTATTATTTGATGATAGTCAATGACAGTCAATTTCAATACTCATTTCAAAATGTATGAATTTAATAAAAAGAATAAAGGTATGAAAATGACTGTCATAAAAATTATGAAAAACTTATTATATCAACGTTATGACAGTCTATGATAGTCATATATATAACCTTTCTATAATAATAAAAAAATAGTATATATATTATATAGGAAAATGATTATCAATGACTGTCATATTAGGAGGTAAATATGCTAGAAAGCCTAATAGAACAACATTTAGTAAAAGAAGTTAATAGAAGAGATGGTTTATGCTTGAAATTTAATAGTCAAAGTATGACAGGAATTCCAGACAGAATAATATTGATGAAGAATGGTACTGTTGGTTTCGTTGAGGTTAAGCAAAAAGGTAAGAAACCAAGACCACTTCAAGAATTAAGAATGAAACAATTAAGGAGGTTAGGATTTAAAGTATACACACTTGATGAAAAAGAGAAGATAGGAGAAATCTTAGATGAGATATGTAGCACATAATTATCAAAATTATGCCAAAAATTTTATTTTAGCACATAAGGTATCTGCTTTGTTCCTTGATTGTGGTTTAGGTAAAACTATAACAACACTCACAGCTATAAATGAACTCATGTATGATAGTTTTGAAATTAGTAAAGTACTAATTATAGCCCCATTAAGAGTAGCACAATCAACGTGGAAAGAAGAAATAGAAAAATGGGATCATCTTAACCTCTTAAGATATTCAATTGCTGTTGGAGATGAAAAAGAAAGACTAAAAGCTTTGAAACAAACCTCAGATATTTATATCATTAACCGTGAAAATGTAGATTGGTTAGTAACTATAAGTGGAATAGACTTTAACTTTGATATGCTAATTATTGATGAACTCAGTTCATTTAAATCACATACTTCAAAACGATTTAAAAGTTTATTAAAAATAAGACCTTACTTTGAAAGAGTGGTAGGTCTTACTGGGACACCAAGCAGTAATGGATTAATGGATTTATGGGCAGAGTTTAGAGTGCTAGATTTAGGAGAAAGGCTTGGTCGCTATATAACGCATTATAGGAACGAGTACTTTCTACCAGATAAAAGGAATGGCGCGGTAATATTTTCTTATAAACCACAGCCAAACGCTGAGGAAAGAATATATCGTAGACTGGCAGATATGACAATTTCAATGAAGTCTACAGAGTACTTAAAAATGCCTGAGTTAATACTAAATGAACTTGAAATAAATCTTGATGAAGAAGATCAGATTAAATATAAAAAGTTTAAAAAAGAAATGGTAATGACAATTCAAGAAAAAGAAATAGACGCTATAAATGCAGCAAGCCTTTCAAATAAACTTATTCAACTAGCTAATGGTTCAATCTATGATGAAGATAAAAAATTCTATGAAGTTCATAATAAAAAATTAGATAAACTTGAAGAAATAATCGAGAGTGCAAATGGGAAACCTGTACTTGTTGCTTACTGGTTTAAGGCAGATAAAGAAAGAATTGAAAAACGATTTAAAGTAAAAGAGATTAAAACTGCAGATGATATAAAACAATGGAATATGGGAATGATTAATCTAGCATTAATACACCCAGCAAGTGCAGGACACGGATTGAATTTACAAAGTGGAGGATCCACACTAGTATGGTTTAGTCTTACATGGTCTCTTGAATTATATCAACAAACTAATGCCAGACTTTATAGACAGGGTCAAAAAGACACGGTAGTGATTCATCATTTAATTACAAAAAATACTATTGATGAAGATATTATGAAAAGTTTAAAAAGAAAAGATAAAACCCAAGAATCATTGATGAGAGCAGTAAAAGCAAGAATAGGAGGATAAAGTATGAGAACGGAAGAATATCTAAATCAAGCTAGACATTTAGATACGCAGATTAATTCAAAGCTTAGTCAAATAGAATCATTGAGTGCGTTGGCTACAAAATGTACTGCAACCTTAACTGATATGCCCGGTAATAAAAATAATGGAACATCAAAAATGGAGGATACAATTTTAAAAATCATAACACTACAAGAAGAAATTAATAGTGATATTGATGTACTTGTAGATTTAAAAAAAGAGATAATGACAATAATAAAAAAAGTTGAGAATTCTGAATATCGTACACTTCTAGAAAATCGATATTTATCATTTTTGTCTTGGGAGAAAATTGCCGTTGAAATGAAGTATAGTATACAGCAAGTTTATAGAAAAAGAACTGAGGCGTTGAAAAAAATTGAAGAAATTTTAAAAGATGATAGGAAATGATAGTGAATGAGAGTATACTTTTCTGATATAATTAAAATGTGGAAAATAGAAAATAAACCTTGTAGAGAAATCTATGAGGTTTTCTATTGTGATTTATCGTAATGACTAAAAATTTATCAATAATGATAAAAACAAGAATTTATCGTAATGACTAAAAATTTATCAATAATGATAAAAAGAAGAATTTATTGTAATGGATAAAAATTTATCAATAATGATAAAAATAGAAATTTATCGTAATGGATAAAAATTTATCAATAATGATAAAAACAGAAATTTATTGTAATGGATAAAAATTTATCAATAGTGATAAAAACAAGAATTTATCGTAATGGATAAAAGTTTATCAATGATGATAAAAGAACCTTGTAGATCTTTCTACAGGGTTTTTATTATGCTAAAGAGAGGAGAAAGTAATGCCGAGAAAACCTAAGAGACCATGCTCATATCCAAATTGTCCAAGGTTAACAGATAAACAGTTTTGTGATGAACATGAAAGACTAGAAAATAAAAGATATGAGATGCAAGATAGAAATCCTGAAACAAGGAAAAGATACGGATCAACGTGGAGAAGAGTTCGAGCTAGTTATGTTAGAGAACATCCTTATTGTGAACTATGTTTTTCAGATGGATTGATGAGAGAAGTACAAGAGGTTCATCATAAGCTACCTTTATCTAAAGGTGGAACACATAGTAAGAGTAATTTAATATCTCTTTGTAAAAGTTGTCACGCTAAAATTCATGCGAGCGATGGAAGTCGCTGGAGAAAAAAAGTTAGACAAAAATAATTTTCGTGAAAAATTTTCTGGAAGGGGAATTGAAAATCTCTGAAAAGAAAATGAAAACATAACGGGTGTGGGCAAAGATGCACAAAAAGTGCGAATTCAAAAGGGTAATAGGGAAAGGCTTGAAATAAGCGAGTTTAGTAAAAAATAAAATGAGGGAAGGAGACACTTTAAATGCCGACTAAATCGAATAATATTGGCGGACGTGGTGGCAAAAGAATAGGTGCAGGTCGAAAGAAAAAATCAGTTGTAGAAAAAGCACTAAATGGAAATCCTGGAGGAAGAACACTAGAAGTATTAGATATTCCTGATCTTGAAGGTGTAAAAATGCCTGAACCACATGAAGTATTATCATCAACACAAAAAGATGGTAGTGTATTACAAGCTAAAGAAATTTATGAAGAAACGTGGAAATGGTTGGATAGCCTCAGTATGGGAAATCATGTTCCAAAGCCTCTTATTGAAAGATATGCGATGAGTAGTGCTAGGTGGTTACAGTGTGAAGATATGACTAGTAAACTTGGATTCTTATCTAAACACCCAACTACTGGAAAACCAATTCCATCACCGTTTATAAATATAGGAATAAATTATATGAATCAGGCTGTAAGGCTATGGAATGAAATATATCAAATCGTAAAAGAGAATTGTAAAACTGAATTTGATGGAGTAGTACCTCAAAATGATTTGATGGAAAAACTACTAAATTCAAGAAAAAATTTATAAGAATGGAGATTAAAAATGATAGAAAAAGTAAACCCAAAACATCCAGATAAAATTGCGGATAGAATCGCTGGAGCAATTGTAGATTTGGCATACAAACTTGAAAAAGAACCTAAGGTAGCTGTAGAAGTGCTGATAGGTCATGGAAAATGTCATGTCATAATAGAAACATCAGTTGATTTTGAGAAAAAAAGTATTCATAGAATAATTAGAAGAATAGCGGGAGTAGTTCATCCTGATGTAAATATTGTATCGCAAGATAAAAAATTAAATAAAAATCAAAATGACAAAATACGATGCGGAGATAATGGTATATTCAAAGGTATGCCTATTACAAAAGAACAAAAAGAACTATCAAGAATAGCTAGAAATATTTATTCACAGTACCCTTATGATGGAAAATACATACTTGATGGAGATAAGTTGATAATTTGTCAAAGTAATGTGAAAACAAAAACACTAAAAAAATTGTATCCAAATGCTAAAATCAACCCTTTAGGAAATTGGACTGGAGGAACGGATGTTGATACAGGAGTTACTAATAGAAAACTTGGTAGCGATATGGCTGATTCTGTGACAGGTGGAGGTCTTCATGGTAAAGATTTAAGTAAAGCTGATGTATCGGTAAATATATATGCATTCTTAAGAGCACAACAACTCCAAAGTCTTGTAGAATTTAGCTGTGCAATTGGAGATGAAAATATAGGCGATATGCCTTATGAAGAAATTGTTAGAATTGCAAAAGAATACATAGACTCCGTAGGTGGATTTGAAAAATTCGCTGAATGGGGTCTTTTTTAATGAGGTGTAGAGATGAAGAATAAACTATTAGAATATGAATTAAGAAATGTTGATGAATTAATACCGTATATTAATAATGCAAGGACACACTCAGATGAGCAGATATCAAAAGTGATGGCTTCAATAAAGGAATTCGGATTCTTAAATCCTATATTAATTTCAGAAGAAAATGTAATAACTGCAGGGCATTGTAGATTAATGGCTGCAAAGAAACTGGGAATGGATAAAGTACCTTGTATCAAGGAAAACTATCTAACACCCGCACAAAGAAAAGCATACGTTATTGCAGATAACCAACTCGCACTTGGAGGAGGATGGAATGAGGAACTTCTAGCTATCGAATTATCAGATTTGCAGGGTGCTGATTTTGATCTTGACGTACTTGGATTCGATGAAAAAGAATTATCAAAAATATTTGATGAAGGTCTTGAAGGAGAAGAAGATGATTTTGATATAGAAGCAGAGTTAAAAAAACCATGCATAACAAAAGAGGGAGATATATGGCATATAGGTAGACACAAAGTAATATGTGGAGATTCTACTAAAGATGAAACGTATCTAAAACTATTAGGAGAAACTAAAGTAAATTTAGTATGTACTGATCCACCTTATTTAGTTAATCTTGAGAGTGCTTCTGGAAAAATTAAAAATGATGATTTAAATGATAAAGAAGGATATGAGTTTTTATTTCTAGCATTTAGTAATTGTAAAAACTCAATGGCTAAAGATGCATCCATTTATGTCTTTTATGCAACCATGAAAGCACGTATATTTTATGATGCATATGAAGACGCTGGATTTAAAGTTGGTGCTGGTCTGATATGGAAAAAACCAAGAGCACCGCTTATGAGAACAGATTGGAAATTCAACATGGAACCTATTATTTGGGGTTGGAGAAAAGATGGAAAACATATCTGGTACGGAGATCAAAAACAAAAAGCAGTGTTTGAATTTGATAGTATTACTAATTCAAAAGAAGATGGGCATGGACATCCATCAAGTAAACCTGTTCCGTTGATTGTATATTTAATAAAGCAGTGTACACAAACTAATGGATTAGTACTAGATGCATTTTTAGGATCGGCATCTACTTTAATAGCTTGCGAACAGAGTGGAAGAGTGTGCTATGGAATAGAATTAGAAGCTAAATTTGTTGATGTTGCTGTAAAAAGATATATTGAATTAACTGGAACTTCTGATGATATATATGTAGAAAGAAATGGAGAAAGAATATCTTATGGAAAAATAGTGAATAATACTTGATAAATATGAGATTTAGAGTGATATATAGTGTAAGGAATTCTAAGGAGGATTTAAAATGTTAAATACAACAGAAAGATTAGAAGCAAAAGAACAAGCCTTACATGAAGTAGACAGAACAAAAAAGTATATAAGTGGAGCTAGAAAATTTTTAGGAGAAGGGAAGATAGGACTTGCTATTGAACGTTATGATATTGCGGAGGATGCTCTAGAATCTGCAAATTATTATCGTGAACTGCTATGGAAGCTTTCAAATGATGATCCAACTCAAGAAGAATTTGAAGCGATTTGTGTAGTAGAGTCAATGAAAATAGTTTTATATAAATTAGCAAAAGACCTATCAGGTAAATAATTATGGATGATTTAAAAAGAAAAATTATAAGATTAAAGGAGAAGTTTCCCAAAAACACAAGGCTTAAACTAATTTCAATGGATGATATTCAAGCACCTCCAAGTGGGACTTTTGGAACAGTATTAGGGGTTGATGATATTGGTATGATTCTTGTAAAATGGGATAATGGTTCAACTTTATCTTTAATTCCCGAAGAGGACAAATTTAAAATAGTAAGACAATAGAATTAATAAATGTCTTGACTTCATAACCTTTTAGAGTGATATATGTAGTAACAAAAAAAGGAGGTCATTAAGATGGCTGAAAATAGAATAATAAGACAAGAAGCAAGAGAACAAGCACTACAGGAAGTAGAAAGATTAAATAAATATATTGAACAATCAAGATATAATTTTAAACAGGGAAGAAGAACATCAGCAATTAATTTATTTTCAATAACTAAAGACGGATTAGCAAGTGCAAGATATTGGGTTAATGAAATACTAATATTTTCTGAAAATAATCCAACGGATGATGAATTAGAAATAATTAATTTGGTAGAATCAAGAGTACTTCCAATAGAAGAATTAGCAAAAGAGTTAGAAGTTTGTTAAAACAAATAGCTAAAAGTATTAAGTAAATATCTTGATAAAAGCTTGACTTTATAGCCTTTTAGAGTGATATATATAGTAACGAAAACAAAGGAGATAAAGACAATGAACAACATCAAAGAACAAAACGGAATTAAATTTTTTAAAGAAACAACAATGGAGGAATTAGAGGAAAAAGGATTCTTATCAAGCAAAAGTGTATTTTTAAAATTTGGAGACAACGTTCTAATAGGAATTACAAATTGGAAAAATGAGTGTGTAGGAGCTATTTACAAAATCAAATATCAAGAAGGAGAAGTAAAAAGAAACCATACTTTTAAAAAATTAGAATTAAACAAAATTTCAAAATCAATTTTTGAAGACACAGGACACGCGATTGAATGGGCGATGAAAAACTGCTAAAAGAATAAAAAAAGAAAGTAGACCGAAAGGTCTATTTTTTATGCTCAGATGAGGAGGAGATTATGGGAAGAAAAAAGAAATATAAACCTACTAGATTCAAAGCTAAAACATCAGTATATAGTGAGGAACGTGCAGATTATGCGGTAAATTTTATTCAATGTTTAAGTCATACTAAAGGAACGTGGGCAGGAAAGAAATTTGAATTATTACCGTGGCAAGAAGAAATTATAAGAGATTTATTTGGAATTATAAAACCAAATGGATATAGACAATTTAATACAGCTTATATTGAAATTCCTAAAAAGATGGGTAAGAGCGAGCTTGCAGCTGCGATTGCACTTCTTCTTTGTTGTGGAGATGGTGAAGAACGTGCTGAAGTTTATGGATGTGCAGCGGATAGACAACAGGCTACTATTGTATTTGATGTTGCAGCTGATATGGTTAGAATGTGTCCAGCTTTAAATCGTAGAGTAAAGATTTTGGCTTCGCAAAAAAGGATAGTGTATTTACCTACTAATAGTTTTTATCAAGTGTTATCTGCAGAAGCATATTCAAAACATGGATTCAATATACATGGAGTAGTCTTTGATGAGTTGCATACTCAACCAAATAGAAAGTTATTTGATGTTATGACAAAAGGTAGTGGAGATGCTAGAACGCAGCCACTTTATTTTTTAATTACAACTGCCGGTACAGATACAAATAGTATTTGTTATGAAACTCATCAAAAAGCAAAAGATATACTCGAAGGTAGAAAAATAGACCCAACATTTTATCCAGTAATTTATGGTGCAGATGAAAATGATGACTGGACAGACCCTAAAGTGTGGAAAAAAGCTAATCCCTCACTAGGAGTAACTGTTGGGTTAGATAAAGTTAAAGCTGCTTGTGAATCTGCAAAACAAAATCCAGGAGAAGAGAATGCTTTTAGACAATTGAGACTTAATCAGTGGGTGAAACAATCAGTACGCTGGATGCCTATGGATAGATGGGATAGTTGTAATTTTAATGTTGATGAAGAAGAGCTATTAGGTAGGATATGTTACGGAGGTTTGGATCTATCATCTACAACGGATATAACTGCTTTTACTTTGGTATTTCCACCTTTGGATGAAGAAGACAAGTTTATAGTTCTACCATATTTTTGGATACCAGAAGATACGTTAGAACTTAGAGTAAGACGTGACCATGTACCTTATGATCTTTGGAATAAGCAAGGTTATATACAAACTACAGAGGGTAACGTAGTTCATTATGGATATATCGAGCAATTTATTGAAAAACTTGGAGAAAAGTATAATATCCGAGAAATTGCATTTGACAGATGGGGTGCTGTTCAAATGGTTCAAAATCTAGAAGGGATGGGTTTTACAGTAGTACCATTCGGACAAGGTTTTAAAGATATGAGTCCTCCAACCAAAGAACTTATGAAGCTAGTTCTTGAACAAAAACTAGCCCACGGAGGTAATCCAGTACTCAGATGGAATATGGATAATATTTTTATAAGACGTGATCCAGCAGGAAATATTAAGGCGGATAAAGAAAAATCAACAGAGAAAATCGATGGAGCAATCGCAACAATTATGGCACTAGATCGTGCGATAAGATGTGGAAATCAAAATACAGAAAGTGTTTATGATGACAGAGGCTTGTTATTTATTTAGGAGGTATGTATGAATTATTTTATGAAATTATTTAAATCTAGAGACAATCCTAAAAATAGATTAAATGGAAGTTCATATAGTTTTTTTATGGGTGGAAGTTCTAGTGGAAATAGAGTAACAGAAAGAAGCGCCATGCAGATGACGGCGGTATATAGTTGTGTAAGGATACTTTCTGAAACATTAGCTAGTCTACCTTTACATGTGTATGAGGTAACCGATACTAGTACAAAAAAAGCAACAGAACATATGTTATATACGTTACTTCATGATGAACCAAATAATGAAATGACAAGTTTTATTTTCAGAGAAACACTAATGACTCATTTGCTTTTATGGGGTAATGCTTATGCACAAATTATAAGAAATGGTAAAGGAGAAGTATTAGGACTTTATCCATTAATGCCAGATAGAATGAAAGTTGATAGAGATGAAGCTGGTAATTTGTATTATGAATATCATATAAGCGAAGGGGATGCGAACTCTAAAACAAAAGGTGCTGTTAAATTATCACCAAGTGACATATTACATATACCAGGTTTAGGGTTTGATGGTTTAGTTGGTTATAGCCCAATTGCCATGGCAAAAAATGCGATTGGAATGGCTATTGCAACTGAAGAATACGGGGCAGCGTTTTTCGCAAATGGAGCGACACCAAGTGGTATACTTGAACATCCAGGGGTAGTAAAAAATCCAGAGGCAATGAGAGAAAGTTGGGCTAGAGGGTTTTCAGGTAAGAATAACCATAAAGTTGCGATACTTGAAGAAGGTATGAAATATACTCCTATTTCAATAGCACCAAATGAAGCACAGTTTTTAGAAACAAGAAAATTTCAAATAAATGAGATAGCTAGAATTTTTAGAGTTCCTCCACATATGGTAGGTGATCTTGAAAAGTCTAGTTTTTCTAATATTGAACAACAATCTCTTGAGTTTGTTAAATATACGCTTGATCCGTGGGTCAAACGTTTTGAACAAGCTATGACTAGGAGACTACTTACAAGTGATGAAAAGAAAAAATATTATATAAAATTCAATGTTGACGGACTGCTTAGAGGAGATTATCAAAGTAGGATGAATGGATATGCAACAGCACGTCAGAATGGTTGGATGAGTGCTAATGATATAAGGAGTTTAGAAAACTTAGATTTGATATCAGATGAGGAAGGAGGAAACTTATATCTAGTCAATGGTAACATGTTACCACTTAAAAAGGCTGGTGCTTATGCAGAGAGATTAACAGATTATAAGGAGGAAAACACAGATGAAGAAATTTTGGAATTGGAAGACAGTACAAAATAATAATGATAAACCACCAGAGAACATATTATTTTTAAATGGAACAATAGCTGAAGAATCGTGGTTTGATGATGAGGTAACTCCACAGATTTTTAAAGAAGAACTAATTAAACATAGTGGAGATATTACTGTATGGATAAATTCACCCGGTGGAGACTGTATTGCAGCCGCACAAATTTATAATCTCTTAATGGAACACAAAGGAAATGTTAAGGTGAAAATTGATGGGATAGCAGCAAGTGCTGCAAGTGTGGTTGCTATGGCAGGAACAGAAGTTATTATGAGTCCTGTTTCAATGCTTATGATTCATAATCCTATGACAATTGCATATGGTAGTACAAGTGAAATGCAAAGAGCTATAGATATGTTAAGTGAGGTGAAAGAATCAATAATTAATGCTTATGAAATAAAAACAGGATTATCACGAAATAAAATATCAAAACTTATGGATAATGAAACATGGATGGATGCAAGAAAAGCAGTTGAACTTGGTTTTGCTGATTCTATCTTAAAACGAGACGAGATTCAAGATATTGAGATTCCAAATGTTAGTATGCTTTATCAAGAAGCAACAGTTCAAAATTCAATGATGAATAAAATCAAAGAAACTTTTAAAAACGTAAACGAAGAAAAAATAAAAGCTGATTCGTTAATAAATAGATTAGATTTAATAAAAAACTGGAGGTAAGAATTATGAATAAAAAAATACAAGAATTAATTGAAAAACGTGCTAAAGCATGGGAAGGTGCGAAAGCCTTTGTTGAGAGTAAAAAAGATAGTGATGGACTATTATCAAAAGAAGATGTTGAAACTTATAACATGATGGAAGAAAAAGTTAAAAACTTTACTTTTGAAATAGAGAGACTTCAAGAGATGGAAAATATGGAAAGAGAATTATCAAAACCAGTAAATGATCCGTTAATCTCAAAACCAATGGTGTCTGATAAAGAAGATAAAATTCAAAAAAATCTTCAACACAAAAAAGCAATGATAAAAGCCCTAAGATCTAATTTTAGACAAATAGAAAATATTCTACAAGAAAAAGTAGATACTGATGGAGGATATTTGGTTCCAGACGAGTATGATAGTAGATTAGTTGAAACGTTAAAAGAAGAAAATATTATTAGAAAACTATCTAACACTTTAAAAACAAATGGTAAACATAAAATTAATATAGCTGCGTCAAGTCCTGCGGCTGCATGGGTTGAAGAAGGTGGAGAATTGAAATTTGGAGAAGCAACATTTAAACAAGTTTTATTAGATGCTCACAAACTTCATGTAGCTATTAAAGTTACTGAAGAATTATTATACGATAGTGTGTTTGACTTAGAAAGCTATATCTTAGAAGAATTCGGTAAAGCACTTGCGAATGCAGAAGAAGATGCATTTTTAAATGGGGATGGTAGTGGAAAACCAACAGGAATATTTGCACAAACTAATGGAGGAACGCACTTAACTGAGGTGGATACACTAAAATCTGATGACATTATCAATTTAATTCATGCTTTAAAACGACCATATAGAAAAAATGCAGCATTTATTTTAAACGATAAAATCATAGCTAATATCAGAAAACTAAAAGATAACAATGGTGCATATATTTGGCAACCATCATATCAATTAGGAGAGCCTGATAAATTAGCAGGATACCCAGTGTATACTTCAGCTTTTGCACCAGAAAATAAAATTGCTTTCGGTGATTTTAGATATTATAACATAGGTGATAGAGGTGCTCGTTCATTTAAGGAACTCCAAGAATTATTCGCTGGTAATGGTATGATTGGATTTGTAGCTAAAGAAAGAGTTGATGGTAAGCTAGTATTACCAGAAGCAGTTCAGATATTACCAATTAAAGGATAATATACATTATGGAACTAAAACTTGAACAAGTTAAAAACTATTTGAGAGTTGATACAACAGAAGATGATGAGTTAATCTTATCACTTCTGTTTACAGCTAAAAAATTATGCTTAGGAATACTAAGGGTGAGTAGTTTTTCAGAGTTAGGTGATGAGCATGATTTTGATGAATTTAAAATACCAATATTATATACAGTTGCTTATCTTTATGAACATAGAGAAAATGCTGATTTTAGAGAATTAACACTAATTCTTAGAGCGTTACTATTTAACCATAGAAAAGAGGAGTTTTAAGATGGATATTGTAGAACTAGATACTAGAATTACTTTTCAAAAGGTAGTTTTAGAATTTGATGAATTACATCAACAATTAGAAACATGGAGCGATTTTTTTACTTGTTGGTCTAATCTAAAATTGGTAACTTCAAGTGAGGTAGAAAGACATGGTGTTAATAGGAGTTCAGAAGTAATTTCTTTTGTGGTTAGAAAGATGTCGGAATTAAAAGAACTCAATACGTTAGAATATAGAATAAAGTATAACAATAAATTTTTTGACATATTAGAAGTAGATGTGTTTAGTAAAGATAAAAAGTTCTTAAGAGTTAAGGGAGTTAATAGCTATGACTAAGAGGACAACTATTGATTCACTCGCTGCTGAGATAACAAAGGGTTTAAAGGAATATTCTAAGCTGACTGAAGAAAGTTTAAAAGGTGCAGTAGTTGAAGTGAGTAATGAAGTTAGAGATAAAATAAAAGAAGGATCACCTAAAAAAAGTGGAGATTACGAAAAAAGTTGGAAAGTGACAAAAGAAAGAGAAACAGCACACTCAATACAAACAGTAGTTCACTCAAAAAATAGATATCAATTAGCACATTTACTTGAATTTGGACATGCGAAGAAAAACGGAGGGCGTACTAAAGCAATTCCACATATAGAGCCAGCAACAAGAGATATTGGCGAAAAAGTATTAGAAAGAATAAAGAGGGATTTATCGTGAATAAAAATGAAGTATGTGAAATGTTATATAAGCTAGAAATTCCATTTGTTTATAGTCATTTTAAAGAAGGAAGTGCTCCAAGATTACCATTTCTTATATATTATTATGACGGTGAAAATACTTTTAAAGCAGATGGTAAATTATATTATAGTGTGAAAAATTTAATTATAGAAATGTATACAGAGAAAAAAGATTTTAAATTAGAAAAAAAGATAGAAGATCTTTTACAAACTTATTCTTTAATCTATACAAAAGACGAGGTATGGATACCAAGTGAAGAAATGTATGAAACAATTTATAAAATGGAGGTTTAAGTATGGAAAACAAAGTAAAATTTAATTTGTCTCATGTTCATTATGCAAAATTAACTGAAGGTGATACAACAACTTATGAAAAGCCAGTACCAATTCCAGGTGCTGTAAAAATTAGTTTAGAACCTAATGGAGAACCAGAAAGTTTCTATGCAGATGGAGGATCATATTACACAATTAATAACAATATGGGATATGATGGAGATTTAGAGATTGCGATGATTCCAGAAAGTTTCAGAAAGGATATTCTTCAAGAAAGAGAAGATAAAAATAAAGTTCTAGTTGAAGATTCAGGATCAGAAACAAAGAACTTTGCACTACTTTTTGAATTTGACGGAGATCAGAAAAAAATACGTCATGTACTTTATAATTGTTCAGCAGGTCGACCAAAAATTGAAGGTCAAACAAATGAAGAATCAAGAGAAGTGCAAACAGAAACACTTTCAATAAAAGCAAGACCTATCAAAGAAGGACTTGTGAAGAGTAAAACTGGTAAAGAGACAACAGAAGAAACATATAAGAATTGGTATCAAACAGTGTATATGCCAACACATGAAGGAGAAATGTAATGGGAGTTATTAAAGATATAAATGTAGATGGAAAAATTGTAAGATTTAAAGCGTCAGCAGCTATACCTAGACTATACAGAATGAAGTTTAGTCGTGATATTTATAAAGACTTACTTATATTAGATAAGATTAATAAGAATAAAGGAAATATCGATATTGAGAGTTTAGAAATATTTGAAAATATCGCATATATTATGGCTTACCATGCAGATGATAAAATCTCAAATGATGTAGGTGAATGGTTAGAACAGTTTGATACTTTATCTGTATATAAACTTCTACCAGACTTAATAAAATTATGGGGTATAAATGTTAAAACTATGAGTACATCTAAAAAAAAGCAAAAGAAACTGAGCGGACGTTAAATACCGCTCTTTTTTTACTGCGTGCAGTTGAATTAGGACTTTCAATGAATGATTTATCAGAGTTAACAATAGGGCTAGTAAATGATATGTACATTGAAAAAAATAATGATAGTTATGATTATAAATTAATAGCGACACAAGAGGATATGGATAATTTTTAGGAGGTGATTGTATGGCAAGTAGAATAGCAGGTATTACTGTAGAAATCGGAGGAGATACTCTTAAATTAAAACAAGCATTAAGTGAAGTTGAAGGTAAGATTAAGCAAACTCAAAGAGAACTTAAAGATGTAGAAAGACTATTGAAACTCGATCCACATAATACTGAATTACTTACTCAAAAACAAGAACTCTTAAATACAGCCATAGAAGAGACTAAGAAAAAGTTAGAAACATTAAGGATAGCTGAGGAACAAGCTAAAACTGCACTCGCAAATGGAGATATTTCAGAAAAGCAATTTGACGCATTAAAAAGAGAAATTATTGCGACTGAACAAGAACTAGATAAATTCACTGAAAAACTAAAACACACTGATAGTTCAATGCAAGCTACACTTAAAGAAGTTGGGGGTAAGTTTAAAGAGACTGGAGAGAAGATATCTTCAGTAGGTACAACTCTATCAAAAAATGTGACTGCACCAATTGTAGCAGTTGGAGCTGCAGCAACATTAGCCTTTCGTGAAATTGATGAAGGATATGACACTATCATCAAAAAAACTGGAGCAACTGGAGAAAGTTTTGAGGGATTAAAAAATGTTGCGGATAATATTTTTAAAAGTTTACCTGTTAGTATGAGTGATGTAGGTGTTGCGGTAGGTGAGGTTAACACTAGGTTTAAAGTTACTGGTGATGAGCTTCAAGAACTATCTACTTTATTTCTTAAGTTCGCAGAGATAAATGAGACAGACCTAAATACCGCTATAGGAATGACAAACAAAATAATGGTTCAGTGGGGTATTGACGCTAAAGAAACTGCCAATGTGTTAGGATTAATAACACAAAAAGCACAAGATACAGGAATAAGTGTTGATACTCTTATGAACGGAGTTCAGCAACACGGAGCAATTCTAAAAGAAATGGGGTTGAATCTAGGTCAGAGTATTAACTTACTTGCACAATTTGAAGCAAATGGTGTAAATGCAGATCAAGCACTAAGAGGTTTTAGAAAGGCAGTCGCAGCCTATACTAAGGATGGACTTTCTATGGATGAAGCCCTTAAGAAAACAATTGAATCGATAAAAAATGCAGGAAGTGAAACTGAAGCACTGACTATTGCGACTAAGATATTCGGAACTAAAGGTGCTGCAGAGATGACTAGGGCTATAAGAGAAGGTAGATTTTCTATAGATGATTTATCAAAAAGTATGTCTGAGTACGGGGATGTTGTAGACAAAACATTTGAAGGAACAGAGGACGGTATAGATAAATTTAAAGTAGCTAGTAATAATGCTAAGTTAGCATTAGGTAGTTTAGGAGAAGCAATTTCTGATGTTTTAGGTCCAATTTTACAAGGGGTCGCTACAGTTCTTGGAGGTATAGCAACTTGGTTGAATAGTCTAAGTCCAACTGCTAAACAGATAGTCGTAATAATTGGACTTATAGTAGCTGCGATAGGTCCACTTTTAGTAATAATTGGTACAGTCATTGGTTCAATAGGAAATATAATAACGGGTGTTGCAGCAATTTCTGGTGCTTTTAGTGCGATGAGTGGTGTAATGGCAGGTTTATCTGGTGCGGTAGTACCAATACTCGCTATAATAGCTGCGGTTGTAACATTGATATCTATAGGTAGTTATTTAAAAGATCATTGGAGTGAAATAAAAGACTTTTTTATAAATCTTTGGGAAGGGATAAAAACTTATTTTTCAGAAACATGGACGGCTATTAGTACTACTATAACCGTTGTGTGGGAAGTTATTAAAAATTATTTTTCAACAACACTCACAGCTATTAGTCTTATATTTACAAGTGCTTGGGAGGGGGTTAAAACTTATTTTACAGAACTTTGGCAAAGTATAACCTCAGTAGTGACTACAGTTTGGGAGAATATAAAAACATATTTTACAACTACCTTTACAGCTATTCAAACTATCTTTACAACCGTGTGGGAGAGTATAAAAAATTTCTTATCAACAACTTGGGAAATAATAAAAACAATTTTCCAAACAGTTCTTGATGTAATAAAAAATATCATTACAAGTTACTGGGATTTTGTATTTCAAACTACAAGTACAATTTGGAATAGTATAAAGGATTTCTTATCTACTATATGGCAAAATATTAATAATTCTATAAATACAATAGTACAAGCAATTAGTGATTTTATAAGCACCTCTTGGAATAATATAAAAAATGTTATAAGTAATATTTTAGATGCTATTTTTAATACAGTTTCAAATATCTGGAATAATATTTATTCAACAATCTCTAATCTTGTAAATTCAGCTTATAACTATGTTCAAAGCGTATTTAATAACATGTTATCGGCTGTGGGAAATATTATAGGAAATATTAGTTCAACAATCCAAAATGGATTTCAAAGTGCAGTAGATTATATTTGGGGACTAGTAAACTCAGCTTATTCTTGGGGGAGTGATTTAATTTCAGGAATTGTTAATGGAATTAGGGATAAGATAGGTGCGGTTGTTGATGCAGTAAAAGGTGTAGCTGAGACAATTTGGAGTTATTTACACTTTAGTGTTCCAGAGGTAGGACCACTTACAGACTACGAGGATTGGATGCCAGACTTTATAAAAGGATTGTCTAAAGGTTTAGATAGTAGTAGAAATCTTTTGAAAAACTCAGTAGCTAAATTATCAAATGATTTGGTGTTAAATCCAGATTTAAAAGGATTTACACTTCCAAGAGTCAATGCAACATCAGGTATAAGTAGTGATGATTTAAACAAATTAATTCAAGCTATAAATATACCACATGAGACAACTGGTGATATAGTTATTCCAGTTTACTTAGGTGGAACATTACTTGATGAAATAATAATAAACGCACAAAACAGACAAATTATAAAATCAGGAGGAAGGTAATATGAAAAAATCATATATAAAAATTAATAATGAAACAATACCAACTCCTGATGAGATAGACTTTGAGTTTAGAGATATTGAAGGTAGTAGTAGCGGAGTTACCGAAGCAGGAATAACACATAGAGATATTGTAAGGGAAAGTGTGATATCTATATCTTTGAAACTAACTCTAACAAACCAGTATCTTTTAAAATTATCAAAAATGTTAAAGCAAACTACAATACCAGTAAAATATTTCGATCCTTATTCATTAGAAGAAAAAGAAATAAATACTTATTGTACAAATTTTAAGATAAGTCTTTTAAATAAAAATGGTAGTCTTGGAATTTGGAGCGTTAGTTTTAAATTGGAGGAATACTAGATGTATCAGACAAGTGTTGACTTCAATAAAATGATAAAAAAGAAAAGTAGAAAGTATTTTTGGACAGGAGAGATAGTATTAAAAACTGGAAAAATAATTAATTTTGATGATAAACATATCCTAAAAGATAGTGGCTATATAAGTAATTCGTGTTCAGGAAGTAATGAAATAGAACTAGGTTCAGTTTACGCTGCGGAGATGGGTATTACTTTGAAACTTGATGAATTAAAAGAAATAACATTAGACGGAAGTATTATAAAACTATATTTCAACTTAGTCTTGGAAAATAATGAAATTGAAAAAGTACCACTAGGAATATTTGAAACAACTGAAGCTAATAGAACGAAGAAATTTGTTGAAATTAAAGGTTATGACTTTATGGTTAAGTTTAATAAAACTCTGAGTTTTAAAGAAACATCTGGGACTATTTATGAACTTCTAGAATTTTGTTGTAAGAAGTGCAGTGTAGAACTTGGAATAAGTAAAGGAGAAATTGAAAAATTACCAAATGGTGTAGAAAGAGTTGGGATTTATGCCGAGCATGATATAGAAACATATCGTGATCTAATTCATTATATTAGTGCAACTACTGCAAGTTTTGCGACTATAGATCGTTTTGGTAAGTTAATATTAAAAAGATTTAATATGAACTCAAATTATGAAATAAAAGAAATAGATAGGTATGAATTAAGTATTTCAGATTTTACAACTAGGTATACTGCAGTACAAAGTACAAATCTTAAAACAAAAATATCAGAGTATTATTCAAAAGAAAATGACAATGCTTTAACTATGAATATTGGTGTTAATCCTCTGATGCAGTTAGGACTTCCTGAAAAACGAGTAAGGATGTGTAAAGCAATTTTAGAAGAAGTAGCTACATTTGACTATACTCCATTAGATAGTGTAGTCGTAAGTAATCCAGCATTTGAGGTTGGAGACAAGATTACTTTTAAGGTTGGAGTTGAAAGTTATCATACCATAGTTACATCAATTGAGTATAAAATTCATGGGAAATATAGAATTAAGAGTGTAGGTAAAAATTCATTACTATCTAAAGGAAAGAGTAAACAAGATAAGAATATTCAAGGTATACTACAAACTATTGAGTCTGACAGAGTAAAGGTGAATGCTTATGTTAATGGAACTGAAATAAAAATAGGACAAAATTCACAAACAATAATCGATATAGAATTTGCATCAAGTAAAGAAACTGATGCTTTTTTTATTGCTACTGTGCTATTTGATGTTAAAAGTTTAAAGAAACATATTGAAGAGACTGTTACCTTAAAAGATGAAAAAGAAGAAAAGAAAATAACCTTGATTAGAGAAGTTGACGAAGATCAAAGGCTTAATATCATATACTCATTAAATGAACTTACAATAAAAAATCACGTACCAAAGTTTATAGCTAAAGTAGGAAGCCAAATGGTTACATTATTCTACCCACTAATAAACTTAAAAGAAAAAGTGATTAATAGATTTACTGTGGATTTCGAGTTAGAAAAAGGTAGTCTAGTTATTCCAATAGAGGGAATAAGTGCTGCAATCATAGGTAGTGCTTTAGGAGGAGATGTACCATGGGATGGTAAAATAAAAGTAAATGAGAACTTAGGTAAGTTAACACTATCTCATAGAAAACAAGTGGATTTGAGTGAAGGTAGTATAGAGGTTGACACTTATGATGTTCCTAAATATGAATTTAGTGATGTGATTATAAAAAATGATTTAAAACGAAAATTTGTATGTGGAAATATAACCGAGAATGTAGAAGTGGAGGAGAAAAATGAAAGGTAAAACAATAATAGAATTAACCGATGTTAAAACAAAAAAGAAAGAGGTTTTAAAAGATGGTAACCTCGTAACAGATGTTTTAGAAAAAATTCTAACATTAAATCCGAATGGACTACTTACAAATATCAATAAAGATACCTTTTATCCAGTAGTTGAAAAGATAGTAGGAGGTATATTGTTATTTAAAGATAAAATAACAGAAGATAAAAATACTAGCTTTGTAAGTACAAGTAATGAATGTATTGGATATGCTGGACAAGTAGAAGGGGTTCAGGAAAATCCACTGCAAGGTAGTTTTAATAAGCAAGAATCAAAAGCAACGTCAAATGGTTATAAGTTTGTTTGGGATTTTGGAACATCAAAAGCAAATGGTAAAATATCGAGTGTTTGTTTAACTAATGCCAAAGCAGGAGGTGGTTATTTTGGAACAAAGAGTAATGGTGAAACAAATCGTATAAAACTAGGTGAAGATAAATATCTTATTAAGAATACAGATACTGAGATGAAGAAAAAATATGTCAATGTAGTAGAAGCTAACTTCGAAGAAAATTATATAGTATCAATAGTTCCTGAAAGTGATCATCTTAGAATAATAAAATCAAGAGAACCACTACTTAACTTTAGATTAGATGATTCATTATCATTTTTATCTGAGAAGAATATAACTGAAACAAAGATAAAGTATAAGAAATCTTATGGAACATATGGAGTGTGTATTTATGTGGACGCAGAGAATTATTACTTATTGAAAACTAGTACTAGCGGAGGTAATACCAATGTAACTAAGTTGAAAATAAACAAAGCAAATAATTCTATTGAAGAAACTGAATTCACATTAGAAAATGTGAAAATAGAAAATATAGGTTCATACTCATTAGACTATGATTACTATAGAACTATTAAATCTGTATTGAGAGGAGGGTATGTATATGCAGTTAGCACAGATGAAAAATATGTTGTGAAGTTTGCGATAAATAATCCGGTAGATGTAACGAAAATAGAACCTAAGTTTACTCTAAAAACAGGATCAGTATCAAGCCATACAACAGGATGTGGTATGTATATATTAGGAGATATGATAATAGGGACTAACTTTACTATTGATAAAAATGATAAAGTTACCGAAATAGCGCAAAGCGATTTATCAACAATAGAATGCATTCCTTTAAGTTATGGTCCATTTTTACTTGGATATTTTGCGAACGGAGAAAGCTCAGGGGATAAGTATTTAAGAAAAGTTTTATACTTAATTACACCATACTCAGCAACAATAAATAATTTATCGAAGACAGTAGAAAAAACGGCGGATAAAACAATGAAAATTACATATTATTTAACGGGAGGTAAATAAAATGAATACATTATTAAATTATAAACTTATAATTTCAAGTATAGGTGGTGTTCTAGGAGTATTTTTAGGAGGTATGGACGGACTTATCTATGCACTTTTAGCATTTTCAGTAATAGACTATGTAACTGGAATAATGTGTGCGATTGATAAAAAAGAATTATCTAGTGCCGTTGGTTTTAAGGGAATAGCTAGAAAAATTATTATCTTCTCATTAGTTGGGGTAGCTAATATACTAGATGTTTATATTCTAGGTCATGTAGGAGTATTAAGAGCAGCAGTAATATTTTTCTACTTATCTAATGAAGGTATTTCTATACTAGAAAATACTTCAAAATTAGGACTACCAGTACCTGAGAAATTACAAAACATTTTACAACAATTAAACAAGGAGGAAAAATAAAATGGTACAAATAATAAATGAAACACTAATGAACGCAGGTCAACTTGACAGCATAGACTTTGTAGTAATTCATAATGACGCAGGAAGTATGACGCCTGAACAATATGTGGAATGGTTAAGATATCGAGATAAAGCGCTTGGAATAGCTCACTATTACTGTAATCGATATAGTATCGCACGAGTAATAGATACATACAACATTGGATATCACACTGGTGAGTGGTGGAGTAATACCCACTCGATAGGTTATGAGGTATGTGAGAGTATGAAAGTCTCAGACGAGGACTTTTTAGCAAATGAAGATATGGCATTAATGCAGGCAACAGAAGACTTGATTTATTATGGCTTGCCAATTAATAAACAAACGGTAAGACTTCATCATGAGTTTAGTCCAACAAGTTGTCCGCACCGTAGTTTAGCTTTACATGGTGGAACAACTGATAGTGTTAAAACTTACTTTGTAGAACGTATGAATTACTTTGCGACTTTAGGAGAAACAGTTGATGAAATGTTAGGAAATACTAGTATCTCAGAACCAAGTACGTCTGCAAACTCAGTATCAACTGGTGATAAAAGCAATGAAGAAATTGCACGAGAAGTTATTTCAGGAGCATGGGGTAACGGAGAGGATAGAGTGAACAGATTAACTAACGCAGGATATAATGCAAGTGAGGTTCAAGAAGTAGTGAATAGATTACTAAATGGGAATTATACATCTAATAATTTAGATGAAATAGCCCAAGAAGTAATTCAAGGTAAGTGGGGTAATGGACAAGACCGAGCTAACAGACTTACTAATGCTGGATATAACTACAATGAAGTTCAGCAAAAAGTTAATGAAATATTAGGATAAAATACGAGCCTAGAGGAAAATTAATTCTTCTAGGCTTTTTATATGTTTTATGTAAAGTATATAATGCTAAATAATAGATTATAATTATATGTATAATTATTAATGATATTAATGGATACTAGAGCACTATCCTATAATTCTCCAATTTATAGAATTTAAAATTGAATATCAATCAATTTAATTATATCATAAAAAAAGAAAAAAATTTAGAAAATGTATTATTTATGTTTTCTTATTGTTATCATATTATTTTCATATTATAATAAAACTGTAAAGATTTATAACGTTATAAAAATAAAAAAATAAAAGGAGTAAAGACAATGAATACCAAATTTAAAATCACAGCAGCAGTGTTATCTGCAGGTTTAATTATAACACCTTTATCAGGATTAGTTCAAAATAATCAAAATGTAGCTAAGGCCAGTGATTTAGCATCGAAAAAAACAAACTCTGAAAATTCTATTCAAAAGCATATAGACTATATTGATTCTCAAATCTATCTTACAAATAATCATTTAATTGTAAATAAAGAGCAAGTATTGAAATATTTAAAACAAAATTGGAACGAGATAAATAAGAATACTAAGCTTAATACTCCTGAAGAGTACTTAAATAGTATTGAATTATCTATATCTAATATTAATGAAAAAGTTTCTTCTGGTTGGTATGAATTTGATAATCAAAAAGGTATAAAAGAAAAGTATCAATCTAGAAGTGCTCAGCGCTATGAAATATATGAACAGTGGTGGGGCTTTCAAATGTACGCACACTATCAATATCAAGTAGATGATTTAACAGATGATTTAGAAACTGCGGCTTATGCAATAGGTGCAGCTGGGGGAATTAGTGCATTTTTCACAGGACCAGTTGGTGCTGCATTAGGGTTAGTAGGTTTAAATTATGGATGGATGAAAGTTAAAGTAGAAAGAACGTTTAGAGATTATGGTTCAGTTAAATTAAGTATAAATAAATTTTCATCAGTTTTCTGGACGGAGCCTATTCAATAATGATGGTATTATATTTTAATCTATCCATAATAATTTTAGGACTAGTAGTATCAATATATCAATTTCGTAAAAGAAGAAAAGATAAAGAAGAAAAAAAAATAAAATAAACTTTTATAAACTCATCACAGAATTTTTCTGTGGTGGGTTTATTTTTTATCTAAATTTTGCTTTAAAGGTTAAATTTCCCATAGTTTTCTTTACCTGTGATGTA
>ERZ772956.271-NODE-271-length-42287-cov-6.392830_pt1 | contig 42287 bp, 34 predicted proteins | sample MGYA00580683_ERZ772956 | MGnify/ENA primary metagenome ERZ772956 (study PRJEB29015, sample SAMEA2738077) | human oral metagenome | biome: human oral; feature: human-associated habitat; material: saliva | place: China | collected 2212 ... | reverse complement strand
TCTTCGTGTGGGCTTTATCCGCCGTGATTGTGTGGATGCTGCGGCTCATTCCTCCAGTACGCCGCTGGATTCTGCCCTAATAGATTTTACTCCGAGAAATCGTCGAGAAGTTTATTCATACAGCGCTGCGAAATTTGTGGAAGCGTAAACTCGCTCTCAATATAATAAGTGAGCTCACCGAGAAAGATTGTTAAATTTCTACCGTTAAATAAGATCATGTAAAGCACACTGTTCAGGTAGAATTTAGATAGTTTGTGTCACTCACTGATGATCACGGTAGATCGTCTAATAACTCAGGAGCAACCGCGTGCTGCATAAAAACATACAGAGATACCCTACGCTTTATGAAGGGGTATTTGAGCGTGCCAATTCACTCAATTTTTTAAGACTTATTCTCGCTTCTTGCGTGATTTTCTCCCATACACCCTACCTTGTCATGGGTGCCAAGGTAGATGAGCATCCTCTTGTGCATAACTTTTATGTATTTGGTGACTACGCGGTTAATGCATTTTTCTGTATTTCAGGTTTTCTGATAGCGCATAGCGCCTACCGCAGCGGGGCAGGTTCTTATCTTGTTAAACGTGTGCTCCGTATTTTTCCCGGTTATTGGGTTTCTATTCTTTTTGTGGTTGCTCTTGGCGGCCCGATCTCGGTCATAACGGGGCACACCGCAACGGGGTGGAACTGGGCAGATGCTCTTCACTACATTCGCAGCAATTACGATCTGATGGCACTTCAATATCCGCTCTTTGGCGGGCCCATTGACGTTCCTCTGGAATTTCCTTCATGGAATGGGTCTATCTGGAGCCTAGAATATGAATTCTTCTGCTATCTCCTATTACTTCCGCTCTTTTACCTGCCCTTTATTCGCAAGAATCTGAAAATCTTTATTCCGCTGGCATACCTCATAAGCCTGAGCTACTACCTGTGTAACCAATATCTGGGGTACGACTTTATGAGCCAAGCCTTCGGGCTTCACCCGCGCGACCTCAACGCTTCGGCACGTATGTACCCGCTCTTCTTCGCGGGCTCCCTACTCTACCTGCTGAGCCGCAAAATCAGGGTTTACCCGGTGCTGTCGGTTCTGTGCGTTGCAGCCGGGGTGTACATCACCTGGCTGGTACCGCATGCGAATGTTTTGCAGTGGACCCAGCTTATTCTCGCCTACGGAATCATTGGTTTAGGATGCTCCATCAACGTTTCGTGGGCGCGCACCAATGACATTTCCTATGGCGTATATGTGTATGCGTGGCCAGTACAACAAATTCTGGTGATGCTCGGGTCGGTATCCCTGGGCTTAGCGGCCAATATTTTCTTGGATCTGATACTCACCTTTGGCGTTGCTTGGCTTTCCTGGATGTTTATCGAAAAACCCGCAATGAACCTGGCACGGCATCCCATTGTGACGGGCAGCAAACGCAGGGAATCATCCCCGCCGCCCGCGCACAGTACATCAGATACGCCCGCATCACAGACGGATGAGCCCGCAGCGGCTCAGATACCGCGTCCTCTGGGGCATCCCATACAGTTCTCATAAAAGCGTCAAGGGGCGGCTTATCGTAGCCGCCCCTTTTCCATACGTATTAGTGGGTTTCACCTCGTGCGGTATTCTCAACCACCATCTCCCGTAAAGCCTCGCCCTCACTGAGCGCCTGCGCGGAACGGGCGTGAATCCTCATCGCCGCCAGATGCACCACGAACCCGCAGATAGGGCCCGCATAGAGCGCAACTAGGGCTCGCCCCACCACCGGAAGAGGAGTTAAAAACGCTACCGCGATAACTACCACAGCGGCGGTTGCCCACCCCGTTACATACGCACGATGGCGCCCAATTGCCAACACCATATTCCCCGACAGGGAAATTAACGCCAGCACGGCGGAGGCAAAAACCAATACCGCCATGACTGTACCGGTGATAACTTCGGCATAAGCATCATTCTGATTAGCTTCCGGCGGGTAAATCAGCCTAAAAAGCATAGGAGCTACCAGGTATGCGGCACCGGCGCCGAACGCCCCGAGCCCCAGCACCGCTACAGCAGGTTTTAGAAAAGCCGCTAACGGGCGATGCTGCTGCTTCAAGAACGCCGAAACAGCCACCCCCTGAAACGCCTGCAGGGGAATCATAATCGGCGAGCGCGTAATAGAAATCGCCAAAAAGAGCGCACCCATAACGAGTTTGGTGTGTTCACTCTGGTTCGGCTCGCTGCCGTCCAAAATATTGGGAAAACCCATCATAATCACAGCAGCGGATGCCGAAGACAGGAACGACCAGATCAGGTTCATGCTGAGCTGTTTGACCTCAATATCGGCGCGTGCCGCCCAGGCTTTGCGCCCGCCGGGAAGAAAGAGGGCAAGAAGTATCCACAACGCCATAGGGGTTACGGTGGCGACTTCCAGACCCGTGAGCGTGGGAACCGCGAATGCTGCGGCGATCATCAGCACGAGACGACCCGCCGATTCTAGGGCGCCGATCCCGGCGAAGAGATACCAGCTGTCGCGCCCAGCACTGGCACCGCTCATGGTCGCCTGCAATGCGTAAAAGGTTACACCTGCGGCAATGGATCCTACCGCCCACGGGGTATTTGTAGGAATTTGATCATGCGCCCACAGCGGGGAGGTGAGCACCACGAGAAGCCCCGCTAACAGGCCGAAAGCACCGGCAACATATACCACGCGCACCCGGTATACGCCATCACGCCGCGCAGCGCCAACCGCGCGGGTTACCTCCGGCTGAATGCCCGTAATAATACCGGTTACCGCGAAGAGCGCACCCCAGAACAGCAGAAACTCTTTCATCTGGATACCGCCGAGCGCATGATTGGCGATAACGGTAGTGCCTAAAGTCGCCAGCGCCGTCAGCACCGAGGACGCTAAAAGCGCCATCGATTGATACCGGCTGATAGTCCCGCCGGCTGTGCCCTGCTGATCCGTATTCTCGGGGGTTATGTTCTCTGGGGCGGGGTCATCCTGGGGTGTGTTCTTCGCGCCAGCCATTGGACCTTACTTCACCACATGAACGGCAAGGTTCTTCACACCCTGCCATTTCTTCGCCAGGGCCGCCTTCGGAAGCAACGTCAGCGCGTGAGCACGGGATGAAAAGCGAATGCGCGCCACCCGCGCTGCCTTCTTCCACCCGAGCTCGTCCATCTCGGCGGCCATCGTCTTGTAGTAGCCGCGTTCCTCTTCAAAGCGGGTGCCTTCCAGGGCACGCCATGACGAGTCGGAACCACCGTGACGCCGGTACATGAAGGCTACCTGCGGATCGTAGTAGAGGGCGCCGCCGCGCATCGTAATGTCGAGGATAAGCGCCATGTCTTGGATAACGTTAAGGCCTTCACGGAATCCGGTATCTACAATAGCCTCAGCACGCCAACCGAGCGAGGGGAAATAGAACCAGGCGCCACGCAGCAGAGAAACCGCGAGCTCTTCACCCTGAAGGACAGCCTCTGCCGCAGGACGGTAGTGTTCTTTCGTGCGCTCCACAAGAGTATTAGACAGCGCATTATTCTCATCAATAACCACCACACCGGGCTGGAAAATACTGGCTTCTGGGTGGGCGGCGGCGGAATCTACCAGCCACTGCACATAGTTGGGGAGCATCACATCATCCGCGCCCATAACGGTTACGAGGTCGTTCTCTACGAAGGTCAGACACTTACGGTAGTTGGCGTTTGCGCCCAGGTTCGTTTCATTGCGCATATAGGTGATGCGCTCATCGTTCAGCGAGGCAAACCAGCCGGGAATAGACTCGTCCGGGTAGCCGTCATCCACTACAATCAGGCGCCAGTCGGGGTTGGTCTGCCGCACGATAGAGAGCACAGCCTGCTTCATCATTGAAACATCGCCGTAGTAGGGGAAGAGGATATCAACGGTCATCGTGTTCAGCTCCAGAGGTTGAGTCTTGGGGGTCTTGATCGGGATCTTGCGGGGTGCGATGCGCTGGCGCACCACCGGGCTGCTCGTGAAGCGCCCGCAAGATAGCCACTTCTTCGGCAAGGATGCGCGTCTTCTCCGAAAGCCTGGAGACCTCTAAGGTGAGGTGCAGGCATACGGACATCAACAGCACGATAGAGAGCAGGAAGAGCAGGTTAACCGGCAGCGTTAAACCCACAAATTCGGTAATACCGTCCAGCAGTCCGGGGAATATTCCCAGCACAATAATGGCGGCACCGACGCCCAGCCACAGGGCCGCGTATTTTTCTTTCATCTTCAGGTTGCGCACCTGAATAATAACGAGCGTACAAATACACAGCGCAACGATAAGGAAGAATATACTAGCGCTCATGCTGATCCTTCCTATCAGTCTTTTTACGGTTCATCGAAATCCAGTAGGCAAAGAGTGAACGAACAAGATAAACCGCCGATTTCACCGGACCGGAGGAAGGGGTTCCGCCTTGACGCTCGCGCATTCTCACGGGGGTCTGCTTCACACGCAGACCCTGTCGAATAGCCATAGCGGTAACGTCGATGGTATCGCCTAAATACTCGGCGGGCAGGAATTTACAGTAGAACTTGATACCTCTGCGGTTGGCGATTTTGAATCCGCTCGTCACATCGGTGAAAGGGGTTTTCGCGGCGCGGGTGAAAAGGTGTGAAAGCAGGCTCATCGCCCATTTTCGAGGGCCAGATACGTTGTAGTCGCCCGAGCCCGCAAATCGGGAGCCAATAACAATATCGCAGTCCTGCGCGTGTGCAATCAAATCTGGAATGCACGCAGGATCATGCTGACCGTCGGAATCCACCTGCATCGCATAATCGTAGTCGGCTCGGCGAGCATATTTATACCCGGTGCGCATTGCCGCCCCTACCCCCATGTTGTAGGGCAGATCGATCACAAAAGCACCGGCTCTGCGCGCGATTTCTGAGGTATGGTCCGTGGAACCGTCATTCACCACAACCAGGTCTACCTCGGGAACCCTCTGTAAGAGCTCAGTGATGGTGTTACCGATAACCTCTTCCTCATTCCACGCAGGCATAATGACGAGTGTGCGCGGCTTCGGCTGCGAACTCTCTGAACTCATGCGTAGGGGATTCCTCTCGGTGATACTGGAATACACGTGTATGACTGTACTCAGTCTATCAGTCAAAGGCAGAGAGCACTGAAACACTCGTGACAGCCGCCGCTACCCCCGTGTATGTATGTTCTCAACAGGGAATACCGCTCATTACTGAGGGGTTCCACAAGCCGTAATGCGGTAAAGAGTTGCCTCGCCCTTGGAGTACACAGGCTCTGCAACACCTTTCTGCTGCAGATTTTCCAGACCGGGGTACTGGGAATGGTGGTCTCCACGAATCTCTTCGTTAATCTCCCGTCCCTTAAAATCCAGGTAGTAGTATGCCTTTGAATTTTGCACCGCAGAGCATACGGCAGGGTTATCAGCGGCCTCATTGAGGTGCTGATAGATCTCACGGGCATCGGGGGTAGCCGTGTACAGAGGATGCGCAGCCGTCACCTTATATCCGGTGAGCGCATACGTCACCGCGCTGCCGGTCCAGGGCTGCACAATTACGGTTTCTCCAGTTGGCACGTAATCATGCAGATGCTCAATCACGTCACGTTCATCGGCCGAGAGGAGTGAGGCGTCTGACTTGGGAAGATACCGTTCCTGGGTGCCCTTAATATAACCCTGGATATTAGGATCTGTCTGCAGGTTGATACCCAGCGGAATCAAGAGAATAACTGCCAGCGCCAAGGATATAATTCCGCCATGTTCCTTAAGCGGTGCAATGCGCTCGCCAAGAACCGCAATCGCCGCCTTAAGCCACTGATACGCGGCGTGCACGCCAACAACGGCCATCGGAGCCGCCAGAATTGGCACATTCGCGGCCAGGCGGAACGGATCGTGGTACCACACGCCCAAAACCCAGTCGCGCCCGTCGTCCCAGACCATCCACCGGGCGGCAACATAGAAGTACATCACATACACCCAGCTGAGCAGCAGCCAAACGCCGATGCTTCGGGTACGCAGCAGATAGTACGCGCCCATCAAAGCAAGCACGGAAACGGTCCAGAGCAAACCATTACTCATTTGACCGTTCAGAAGAGCTTCACCCACGGCCGTGCTATCCCATTGTGTGGGTTCCCAGCCACCCGCCTCGCGAGTTGGGCGAACGATACCCCACAGAACATTCAAGATAATCGGGTATATCGCCAAGAGAACTAACTGCATAACGCAGACAAGCGGTTTGAGTTCACCACGCCACGCCGCACGAATCTGAAGCACCGCACGCACCAAAATAATAGGCAGAGCGAGCGCGAGCATGGTCATCAAAACGTTAGGATGCGCCAATGCGAGCCCTAGCGCCATGAAAAAGCCCATGTACAGCGCCGGAACCGTCTCGATGCGGCGCACCTGTACCGTGCGCAGAAGCTGGGCGAACAGCCCCAGCACGGTGGGAAGAAGCGCAAGACCCAGGCTATTGGGGTAGAGCACACCGAAGTTGATGAGCAGCATGGGGAACGCCGTAAACGATGCCGAAACAACGCCCACGCTGAGCAGGGCCGGGATGCTGGCGCGCATCGTGGAACGCACCAAATACATGACCGACAGCGGCCAAATTACCGCCCCCACCAACACGCTCATAAGGTTTGCGGTAGCGGGTACGCTTATGCCCGTTACCTGGTAGATAACCGTGGCAATACCGTGCCAAACGGCGGGATAGAAGGTCGGAGCTTCCCCGCCCGAGGTCATATTTGCGATGGTCAGCGAGGAAGCATCGCCTGTATCTGCCATATAGCGAATGGCGTTGAGGTGAAAGTTTACGTCATAGGTTTGCGAAATGTATTCGGGGCGTCCGATAGCGCGGGCAATGCTGATGTACAGCAAGATAAAGCCGACGAGAACGCTAAGCCCCGCCGCGAGAGTCTGCGGGGTAAACCAGCCAGAACGCACAATTGCGGTGTTTTCCTGCTGATCGCGCCGTTTCTGTGGGGCGGGAAAATCCAGCCAGCCTCGACTGCCAAGCAGACGACAGATCAAATACCCCAGACCGGCGAGAATAACCGCGAAAGCGAGCGGAATCAGGAATGAAAAACGCACTCCCACTTTGGAGGCAAAAATCGCGCTCACCCCAAATATACCCACGGAAATAGGGGCGGCAAGACCTAATGCTTCCACGCCGCGCTGCCGCATAGCCAAAGCAACGATAAGACCCGGAATAAGGATTATCAGAGCACCCACTATCAACGGGATAGTGAGCGAAGCCCAGGTCGTTTCCATGCGGTTATCTCCTTGTGACTATGTTTTGCCGTGGCGGGCTCAAGTGTGCCGTATGCTGCTTGTGCTTGTGTACGTTTTATATGTGTTGCGATGTAAACCTTTAGTTTCCATAGTAGTGGCAATACGCCTGAGTACAATTTTTCACACCTTTTTGTGCACGTCTGTGTGACGATTCATAGATTTCTGCGAGGTATCAGGGGCATACAATTCGCTGAAGAGCCTTTCCGAATACTTTTACGCGGTTATCCCGGCGTTCGATAGTCTTTGTGTGTTCAAATACCGGAACTTGGTGCATCACAAATTCTGGGGCAGGTTTGCTTTCAATCACGGAGGCTTCCAGCCGTTGTATTGTGGACGCATTCGGCACAGGAACCAGCCGAAATCCCGGGTTTTATTACGTAATGTTGCTTAGTGCCCGTCATAAAAGCCCTGTCAGAGAAATATTGAGCAATAAACGTGTGCTGGGGGCGGCGGCGTTTTACTCTAAAGATAGTTTGCCCCACATTCACTGACGATGCAGTATGAGAAAGGTCTTAACTATGGCTGAGCCTCTAGAATCAGAAACATCAGAGCTTTTCAAGCAAGCATTCGGACATCATCCTGCCGGAGTTGCCGTTATTACCGCCACCGATGATGCTGGCGAGCCCGCGGGTTTTACCGCATCCTCACTCACCTCGGTCGCCGCTGAACCCGCGATTGTAGCGTTTTCCCTCAAGGCAGACAGCGGATCTGCCGGTAAGATCGCGGCCGCTCCCTCATTCCTCATCCATATGCTTGACGCCGAGAATGTGCAGCTCGCCAAGAATTTTGCCACCCACGGCTATCCCCGTTTTGCGGATAAGTCTTCATGGGAGTTCCTCTCCAGCGGCGAGCCGCTCGTGCATGGGGTGCGGCGCGTGCTGCGTGCCACCCCGCTCAGCCGTGTGGAGGCTGGCCCCGCTCTCGTGTTCACCGCTAGAGTTGAGGAATTTATTCGTCACGATTTGGGCGGCACTCCCCTGGTTTACCATTCGCGTTCGTTCCATGCGCTCGGCAAGCATTCCAACGTAGACTACGCCATCTAGCCCGCCGCCGACCGCATCATATGGCTGCATCAAGGCTCTTGGGAGTGAATTAAAGAGTTAGAAAACCCGCTTTAATTCACTCCCAAGAGCCTTTTTACTATGTATGAAAGCCAATTCACAGGTCCATAGAGGCGGCAGACGCGCTAAGGTATTAAGAGAACGTAAGCCACATAACCCCACACAGAGCCACAGCATCGAAGGAGAATCCGTGAGCACCGAGGACCCCGCCCAGAGCGCAGCGCACGCCGGCGGCACAGCATCCGACATCCCTATAGAGCCTCAGTCCTTGGAGTGGATGCGCCGCTTAGTTGCCATTCCCAGCATCTCGGGCACCTCGAATCTGGGCGTTATCGAGCTTATTGAGGCGGAATTCGCACGCTACGGGTACACCGGTCAGCGCACCTATAACGCAGATCAGACCCGCGCGAACCTGTGGGTTACCGTGCCCGCCGCTGATGGTTCAACCGAGGGCGGCATCGTGATTTCCGGCCACACCGATGTGGTTCCGGTCGAAGGGCAAACCTGGGATTCCGATCCGTTCACGCTGCGGGTTGAGGGTTCGCGCGCCTACGGGCGTGGCGTATGCGATATGAAAGGCTTCCTGGGCGTGGCACTGTGGCTTTTGCCGCAGGTCGCGCGGGCGCAGCTGAGGGTTCCGCTGCATTTCGCGTTCTCCTACGACGAGGAAATCGGGTGCGTGGGTGCCCCCACCATGCTTAAAGATGTTGTGAACCGCAATATCAGACCTCAGTTCGCGATCGTGGGTGAGCCGTCAAGTATGCGCGTAATTTCTGCGCACAAGGGGGCGCATCGTGGTCGCGTGGAGATCACCGGCACGGCGAAGCACGCATCGTTGGCGCCGCACGGCGTGAGCGCGGTCAATGCCGCTGGCGAGTTCATTACTTTCTTCTCTCGCCTTGCCGACACGTGGCAGTCTGAGGGGCCTTTTGACGATGCATTCATGGTTCCCTATGCGACCGGCGGCGTGAATTTTGTGCGCGGCGGGCTGCAATACAATATTGTGGCCGAATACGCCGAGCTTGAGTACGATCTGCGCACGCTCCCCTCAATGACCACCGAGTCTGTGGTGGAGTTGATTGAGGATGAGCTTTTCGACAAGATCCTGCCGAATCTGAAGGCGCGCGCTCAGAAGGCAGAGGAGCTTTCCGGCGCACATTCGGGGGTTTTACAGGAGCGTATTCAGATCAAACATGAGCTTCTTGCCGCCGTGCCCGGTCTGGGAACAGCCGACGACGCCCCCATCATAGCCCTCATGAACGAGCTTTTGGGCACGAACGAAGCCCCCGAAAAGGTCACCTACGGTACGGAGGCGGGGCAGTTCCAGCGCGCGGGCGTTGAGAGCGTGGTATGCGGCCCCGGCGATATCGCCCAAGCGCACTCCGCCAATGAATGGATTGAGCTGGAACAGCTTCGCGAATGCGAGCGCTTCTTTGAGGCAATCCTGAGGTGGGCCTCGCAGTAGGTCCCCCTCCTTCCCCCGCTTTTCTACCTGGCGAGTTATTGTGCATGCGGCGACTTAATAACCTGCGAAATGCACAATAACTCGCCGGATAGCTTTAAAGTCTCAGGGTTAGCGCCAGTAGTTGTTGGCCGCTGCGATGGTCTGGAACTCGATGGCTACCACCTGCGCCGCAGCTGTCAGCGAGTCCGGGTCTACCGCGTATTCCGGGCGCCCCGCTTTGAGAGCATCCGGGTTAGGTTGAATCTGGTGGATGGTGTGCCGCGCGATGAGCATCGCCAACTGCCGCCCTTCTTCGGGGGTTTCGGTGATGAGAGTACCGCCGGGAATACCCTGTAGTTCTTCTGCCGGAAGTCGCTGACTCATGGTAAATACTCCAATCTGCATATACTCCTTCAACGCCAGCGTAATGAACTGCCCCGGGCACCCTCAAGCAAGTTTCCCCTGATGCCCGGGTTAAGCCACCCCTTATAGCCAGCATCGCATCGGCAAGCATATCCGCATCAACATCCGTGCCGCTTAAACACGCGTAATGAGCCTCCAAACCCTGGACTGTCACACGTGATGTACGCCCCACTTTTCCACACAAACCCACGAATACCGCTTATGTCTTTGGGTTACTTTATCCCAAAGTATTGCTATTTCGAGCTTCATCACGTCTTATAGAAACACATATAAAACCAAATATTCCAACATAAACACAAGCGGAGGGTTCCGTGCACACCATCAGCCCCTACCTCGCCGAATTCCTAGGTACACTCATCATGTGCACTATCGGATGCGGCGCCATCGCCACCGTCGAGCTGCGACGCTCCAAAGGGCACGGCGACAACTTCTTCACTATCGCCTTCGGCTGGGGTTTTGCCGTAGCCTTCGGTGTCTACGCCTCACACCCGTACTCCGGCGGGCACCTGAACCCCGCGGTCTCTGTAGGATTGGCGGCTTTTGGCGAATTTGATTGGGCTAAGGTCCCCGGGTATGTGATCGCCCAGCTTCTTGGAGCCATGGCTGGCGCGGGGCTGGTGTACCTGAACTACCTGCCGCATTGGAAGGCCACTGCCGATCAGAAAATTAAGCTCGGCGTGTTCTCTACAGTTCCCGCCATTCACAACTATTTCACGAACGCGCTCTCTGAAATTATCGGTACTTTCATGCTCGTCTTCTCGGCTCTGTACACCGGCGTGAACTTCAAGCCCACGATTACCACCGGCGGCGTGGAACTCTCCCTGAACCTCAACGATGTGCTCAAACCCCTCGCCTTCGGCTTCATGGTGGCTGTGCTCGTGGTCGGGCTAGGCGGGCAGACCGGTTACGCCCTAAACCCAGCGCGCGATCTGGGGCCGCGCATCATGCACGCTCTGCTGCCCATTCACAATAAAGGAACCTCACGCTGGTTCTATTCGTGGGTTCCCGTCTTTGCCCCGCTTGTGGGCGGTTTTATGGGAGGAGCGTTCTTCAAACTCTATTACGAGAGTGAGTTCACTCTCTGGGTTGTCATCTCGTCGGCATGCGCCATCGCGCTTTTAGGGTTCGCGCATTGGGCAAATAACCACCTGTACCGCGCACCCAGCGCCGAGGTGATTCCACAAGGCGAAGACACCCAGGCGACGGCGGCGAGGGCTGCGGCGACCTACACCGCTACCGGTTCCATCCCGATTATCGAGAAGCGAACCTATCAGCAGTAGGCTCAGACTAAGTTCGGGAGCGAAAAGTTGCAGTCGCTGAGGGACGTTATTCCGAGCGTGCGAGGCACCTAATAACGTTCCGAAGCTGTCGAGGTAACGAGTCAGAAGGACACGTTCCCGCTGCAACTTTTCGCTCCCAGATTCTCGATGTACCCTTACCCGATATGATCCGGCAGGTGGCGGTAGCGCATCCGACGGCGGATCCGACGCCACACGAGCACAATGAGCGCACCGATCAGAGCGCCGGCGGTGTTGTTGATAATATCGTCCACATCGAAGGTGCGGTATGCGCAGGGCACCAGGCCCCAGTTGCCGCTCAGCTGGCTCAATTCGATGAAGAGAGACAGTCCGAAACCCGCCAAAGCTGAGGCACGCAGACCCCAACGCAGGCATCCGGCGGTAAACAGCCCTATAGGAATAAACAGGCCGATGTTAAAGAAGAGTTGGGCGAATGCCCGCGAGGTTGCGCCGCCGGTTCCCGGGGTTTGCAGCATCTGGAATGCTTGAATCCAGCTCCAGCCAGCATAGAGGCGTGGATAGTATAGCTCTGAATGGCATTTTCCATCATCCACCCCGATGGGGGTGAGGGTCAGCACCAGAACCACCGCCAAGAACAGTGAAAATATGCCGGTGATGATATAGTGCCGGACTGTCAGCGACGATCCCGCGCGGCGAGCGCGCGTTCTCATCAGAAGAAAACCAAGGGCAAAAAGAGCGAGGGTAGCGCAGATGATTTCAAGACTAACCGTCCCCATCTGCTCCGATAGTAGTTTCCTCATCCACATTCCTCGTCAATAATGTACAGCGTCATAGGCAAGCCGTGAGTGGTAAAAACTCGCCTACCACCAGTGTAAAGCTATTGGGGCAACATCAAAGAACCGGAGCTTCACATGCCGCCGAATGCGCCCCTCATCTGTGCTGCACCCCACACTATTCAGTGCTCTCGTAAGCACATTAATTGTCTATCCTCTTCAAAGGTAAATCCCGTCACTCTTAGAACTGTTTAGTTCCAGAAGTAAATTAGCATTCTAATTTATAAAACCATAAACCTCTATAGTGAGTTTTATTCTAAAGTAGTTTGTCAACATGTATCGGGGGTACTTCACACTCGTTATATGTGAAGTACCCCCGATACGTACAACAGAGACGATTATGCCCTAATTTCACGCTAGCGACGGAAAATCCTTTCAACAGCTTCTAACATAATACGTGTGGGAATTACTCGTGTAACAACTCGTGCTACAAAAGCATTTTGTAGTCCATCCACAAAACTGGGCTTACTAGTCTTAAGAGCGCGCATCGTGTTGTCAAGGAGCTGTTGTGTTGACCGCAGTTTGCCCACAACAGTACCTTCATCTGAGTTCTCAAAAAATGGAGTGTCTGTGGATCCGGGGCACACAGCAAGTACTCGGATACCATCGTTTTTTGTTTCACGCCAGAGTGCCTCTGTAAAGGAGAGCACAAAAGATTTCGTGGCACCGTAAACTGCCATATGTGGCATAGGCTGAAAAGCGGCGGCTGAAGAAATATTAATAATGGTTCCCTGGTGCCGTTCACGCATTGTCGGCAAGTATCGCGCCGTGAGCCCTACAACCGCTAAACAGTTCAAACGTACTTCCTGCTCTAAACGTTCGGGATCATCATCCGCAACGTCATAGCTGGTACCAAATCCAGCATTATTCACAAGCACGTCTATCTCAATACCTGCGCTGGTAGTTTCGTTCCACAAGTGTTCTGACGCATCAGCTTCAGAGAGATCAAGCGAAATGACAGTTACCTCAATATTGTGTTTGGTACGCATCTCATCAGCAAGAGCGTTAAGCTTTTCTTTATTACGTGCCACTAAAACAAGATCATGCTTCTGAGCAGCATAACGACGAGTAAATTCCTCGCCAATACCTGAGGATGCACCAGTTATAAGAGTAGCCATAACTTTTCCTTTCCATAGTATTTGAATAATATTAGACTGTACTGCATCTACAGCACGTTAGAACAGAGGAATTACCTAAGAGTGAAATATACTGTGTCACTAAAATATTTCTAATTGCATGAGTTATACCCGAAGTAAACTTATTACTCCTCAAATTCATAAAATTCTGCGGTTCCTACAGACTGGTGAGACTTGTTGCTTGCAACCGCTGCTGCTTGCGTCCATGCACCATGCACCACAACGATGGAAGGTTCATCTTGCTGGTGGAGTTGTGTTAAAAAGCTCTTGGCACGAGGCATCACATCAGAGATAGATTCCCCCCCTTCCGGAGGCCGATAAGTAGCAGAAAATGGATCTACACCAGCTTGACGCACTAGATCCATAGCTTCATTTTGAGTCAGACCTTCATATCTTCCCAGGTTACGTTCAGTAAGCCGTTCATCAATATGCACAGGAATATTAAGGATACTCCCGATCAGCTCGGCAGTCTGCTGAGCACGAACTAACGGCGAAGTATAGATCCGCGTATATACCCCTTGCGGTATTTTTTTTGCAGACTCTATCACCGCATCTTTCCCTTCAGAATCTAATGGAGGATTACTTACGCCCTGTAAACGTTGCTCTCGATTCAAATACGTTTGGCCGTGACGGAAAAAAAGGATTTTCATGGTACCCCTTATGAGATTATTGATGCGGGAGAGCGTGCGCTATGGAATATTCGCAATCAACGTTGCATCCACTACCATGCCCGTTATAGATACTGAGTTTCTCCTCTTTCACAGGAAGCAAAAGATGTTCATCAGAGACCACAACCGCTTTCAAAAGAGAGTCTTCTCCTGAATTTTCGCTGACCCAACCTTCATACTTACGCATCCAAAGTGTATTGCTCTTTTCTCTTGGGATTTCGTCTAACATTGCCATGAGAGCCTGTCCAATCTGAGAACAGGCAATAATATTCGCAACAAGAAGCGATTCTCCCGGCAGGGAATTAATAGGTTCAGCTATTTCAACAGTGGCAGTAGCACGCCCCGCAGCTGGATCTATAACCACATCAGTAAGCCCAATCTTAGGTGTCGCTTCAGCTATTAGTGCCGCGGAGTCAAGTTGATTTTTACCAGCTTCAACTCGATAGTCGGCTATTGTGTACATGTTGCCAATCTGCACTCTAGCTTGAATTGCGCGATCTTCGATTGTCAGCTCGCCAGAGACTGGCATATTGTTAAGATCCTCATCGGGTACGGATCCCGCACGAACCATGACATGCATAATGTTGATTATTTCTAGTTCAGAGCAGAAACCAGCTTGAAACGCCTCATCATAAAATTTTCTCCCAAGCTGAGCTAGCATGAGAACAGCATCAATAGTGCTCAAATGAGGTATACGTTGCTTACCCCGTCTTTCTCCCCAGGAAGTCACATAATGTACGCTTGCCTTACCAGAGATACCCCATGAACCATCCCACCTTGGAGTAAATTGAACAGACATATCCTGCTGAGCGGTGCGATAAATCGCACCAAAAAAACGAGATGAAGCCTCTCCAAGAACCTCATCAATCGTTGTCGCCGTGATTATAGTCGTCATAACGATATCTTTCTACTCTGTAAACCAAATCTAATCAGCTATGGTATTTTTCGAGATGATCGATAATACATAGCAAATATCGAACCAACACCAATGACTAAAGCAACACCTGCATTAACTAAACCAATCATACGAAATAATGGGGATGGGTCCGGTTGGGTTAGAGCCGCTGGTATGAAGGTTGCCCCAAAAAGAGAAACTGCTATAGCTTCCGTACCAATACGTACGGTATTAATCCACCCAGCAGCCATACCTGCGTCATGTTCAGGTACAGCAGCAAGCCCCTCATTATCGACTAATCCCGCATGAAGCCCGAACCCAGTACCGAGGATCACCATCATAGGAGCTAGTAATGTCAAAGACAGACCAGCAACGAGAGAAACAGCTATTGAGCCAAAAGTCATTAGACCTACAGAAACTACTAAAACAGCTCTTGGAGTAATTCCACGAGTGATGAACGCCCCAGCTACTAATGGCGCAATCAACGTCGGAATTGTCATAAACATTACAAAGAGCCCAGAGTTCACAGGGTTAAGATGTGCCGAGGTCTGCATAAGCCTAGGGGTATACGTAACAAAGGATGCAAATGTAAAGCTTGCCACTGTTATAACAAGTAACACACCCAAGAAACGAGGTTGCGAGACTAAGCGGAAATTTAGTAACGGGAAACTAGCTCGTCTCTCACGTATAATGAGTCCGATCAAGCAGATAGCTCCAGCTCCACCCGCGATAATAGCTAAAAGTGCTCCTGAATCATCAGTTGAGGTAAGTACCATAGCAGATACCACCGACGCAATTAATCCAAAAAACAGAAACGCTGCTTGCCAATCAAAAGTACCTTGAACACACAATTCATGTCGGGTTAGATTGCGACTAATGAACATCAATAACCACGAGAGCGTTAAAAGAAAACCTTGAGCGGCAAAAATATAGCGCCAATTTAAAACTTGTGCTACCCAACCACTCAGTGTAGGGCCAAACGCGAGGGAAAGCCCTGCCATAGCACCCATTAAGGCAAACATACGAGCTCGTTCTGAACCTGTAAAAACAACCGATAACAATGCTGAGCCAACGCTAAAAATTGCTCCTGCACCGAGCCCTGCGACTAAACGGGCACAGTCAAGAAGCAGGTAGTCCGGAGCAATAGAGCTCACAGCAGAGCCGAAGATAAAAATCATCCCGCCAACCTGGAATGAACGCCAACGGCCCATGTGGTCGGATAAAGTTCCCCATACCAATGTCGAGGCCGCAAAAGTCACGTTGAATCCATTGAGTGCCCATTGTTGCCCAAAGGATTCTCCTCCAAGATTCTGGGCGATGCTCTCAAGTGCGACAGCGGTGCCCGAAACCGATATAGGTACTACAAAGACCGCAATTAGGACAGAAACCAGAAATCTAGTTTTCCCTTTGATCTTTATATTAGCTATCGACTCAGCACTATTATTGGTGTATCTAGCTAGGCCATCCACTAAGAGGGCTCCTAAGCATCCAAGATAGATGCTAATATTGCGTTGAATTCAGTTGCATCCGAGTGATGCGGGAAGTGCCCAGCTCCATCAATTACATGCAATGGCACGTTCAGTAATGTAGCAATCTCATGCGCAATAGCAACAGGTACATCAGGATCCTCAGAACCATGGATCAGCGATATAGGAACGCTGATTTCCGACAAATAGGGACGTGGATCATACTTCAGATGTTCAAGATAGAGACCAGCGATATGAGGGCTTGAATTAAGCACCTGAGCGCGCGCCCAGAATTCATAATCTTCACAACGATCACATGCATACCATGTTGAGACCATGTCCATTAAGGTCGGAACGCGGTTAGTGATAAGCGACTCAAGAATGGGCAAAACCTCTGATTCAGAAGTAAATGTACCTGCATGGAAAGGAGAGTCAACAGTAACAAGAGCCTTAAGCCGCTCTGGACACTGGCGGGCTGCTTCAATTGCAAATGAGCCGCCCATTGATGTACCGACCAAAGTTACGTTATTCAAGTCAAGATGATGTAGAAGTTCTACAACATCAGAGGCATTCTGCTCAATAGTATTACCGTACGCCCAGGTTTCTGAAAGTCCGCAACCCCTCCAGTCAAGCTGAATGGTACGGTTCCTTTGGGCGAAGTAAGAAGCCTGCTGATCCCAGACCCTTCCGCTAGTACCCCATCCATGAATGAACACTATAGGGTCTCCAGCTGTTCCGGAATCAGTGTAATAGAGGTTAACATCGTTAATATTAATGTAGGGCATCGGTAATTACCTTTCTTTTATTTTCGGGCGCCTATTATCGTTTCCAGCCTAGGTTCCTGAACATATCACTCGATATATTGAAGGGATCTAGGCGGAGTTGGAGGTGATGATCAGGTCGAACTACAAGAGCTTCACGCTCTTGCCCAAGGATATTGGTAAAGTGGGGGTCCAGCGCTGTATTCGCTAGATCGACAATCTGGAAATACGCTGGAGCTACAGAGCGTATACGGGCCACTTCATTGCGCCATTGCTTAGCAGCATAAACAGTACCTGGGAATAGAAGCACCGTTGGAGCTACAGGGTCGTATCCTTTTCGGTAGTGTAATGCTGACTCAGGTAAAGGTGGAATACGAATGCCTTCCTCCCCATAACAGATATCTAGTTGTGCCATCTGTCTTGGGGAAGGAATAACAGCGTTTGAGGAGGATGCTCGTTCATCAATTTGCGATGTTTGAGCGCGAGTCCATGCAAGAACAGCGCCAACATGGGAGCGACGCTCTTTGTCATACTCATCAAGGACACTCTGATCAAGATGTCCCAAAAGAACATGAGCTAAACGCCATCCCAAGGCAACAGCATCCTGGAACCCTGTATTCATACCCTGACCCGATGCTGGAGTACTCAAATGTGCGGCATCGCCAGCTAAGAGGACTCGTCCAGATCTGTACGTTGAAGCTTGTTTCACAGAAGCCTGAAACTGAGCCGCATATCGAATACGGTTAATACAACCCGATACGCCCATATCATCTAGTAGTTTTTGGAGTTCTTCAGTAACGGAGTCTACATCATCACTAGCGAAAGCACTGGTTGCAAAACGAAAAAGATCTGGACCGATGGGAGCAACAGCAAGACTGCCCCTCTCCCCAAAATAATAGGCACCTTCATATGCCGATAATCCGCTTGCATAAGCATCAACCAAAGTAAAGACAACTGGTACAACTTCTCCATCGAACGAGATCCCAGACTTGTTACGAACCGCTGAGGAGCCTCCATCAGCACCAATTACCCACGCAAACCGACGCTGTTCAAGTGTGTCATCGGGATTTCGAAGCGTTACCTCAACCCCATGGTTGTTCTGTTCGAGTTCAATAAGCTCTGTTCCACGCTCGACAAAAACACCGGATTGTCGTAAGCTCTGTTCAATTGCCATTTCCGTAGAAGGCTGTGGAAGAGTGAGAGCAAAAGGATAAGGGGTGTCCGTCAGCTCAGAAAAACTATATGCGGCGATAACCTGACCATCACGATGAAATTTACCTGATTGAAGCTGATGTGCCTGCTTCGCCAACAAACTAGTTAAATCAAGGCGGTCAAGAAGCTCCAAAGAACGTGGCCATATAACATTAGCCTTACTGTGCCGTGTAGCTTTATCCCGCCGGTCAATAACTGTAGGAATAATACCCGCTCTTACTAACTCACTTGCTATGACTAAACCTACGGGACCCGCGCCTACAATCAATACATCGAAACTACTTGTATCTTCCATTGCACCCTCAATAACATAGAGAAATTTTCTATAAATACTTCAGAAGTTAAGGAATCTTGTTTAAGATTAATAATATTAGTCATATCATGTCAAGCATTAGAGGGAGAAAAAATAGATTCCAAGGTTTGCCTACCATATTTACTTAATTTAACTAAATATAAATATGGAGAATGTACGGTGTTCTAAAATATTGTAACGGATTGTCTTTACCTTGCAACACGCCTTTGGCTTGGACCGCAAGCTAGATGCACGCACAAAATTAAGTACTGTATATTTTAGCGCTTCTTGAATAAAGAGGCGTATCCCTACATCTCCATACCTAGATAATTTTACAGCTAAAATATTTAACGAACTGAACAAAACTTATTTAGAAAGGCAATTAATGAATGTTCAAAAGATAGACTTGGTGTGTTTACACCACGCTGGCGGAAGTGGATCTACTTTTAATACATGGAAGCACATCGGGGAAATAAATGGTGTTAATGTTATAACTCCTTCAATGCCGGGAAGGGCAGAACTATACAAGGAAACAATTATAAGATCTCCTAAAGAAGCAATTCAATGGATTTTGGAAGAAATCTGGGGGAAAGTTAACGGAGATTTTCATCTTTTTGGCCACAGCCTTGGGGGGCAACTCGCTTTTCATGCTGTTTCCGCAGCGGTAGAATATGGCCTACCTCTCCCTACAACGGTTCACATTTCCGCTGCCCGACCGGGAGTTAAGAATACTCACCGACCAATAGATGCCCAAGCAGTTACAGATGAGGAAGCACTTCATCTCCTAAGTACTCTCGGAGGCGCTACCGAAAAACAGCTCGCAAACCCCCTGTGGCTACAAAGAGCTCTCCCCTTATTGCGAGATGATCTCACGCTGAGCCGACGATTAACCGCCTGCCAGGGAAAGTATTTCCCCGGTCACTTGAACCTGTACGGTGGAACCGAGGATACCTTTGTACCTGTAGAGCTCCTTCGAGGTTGGGGTGAGATAGCAGACTCTATTCATTTAAAAACATATGATGGTGGGCATTTCTATCTGCATGAGACTCCTACAGCGGCCGAAGATATCATACGTACCATCACTACCAAGCCTAAAATTAGGCTTTGATAGAATACTTATCTACGCTCCGGAACAGTCCAACATAACCTATACATGTCTTGAGTTGAGTAAACTAATTCACGGATCCCAAGGCTATTGAGACAGTACTTATCGCGTATAAACTCACGAAAATCGGTGGCTAGACCCGTGCCCATGACTTTACTCATAGCTTCCTTCGCAAGCCACATATCGAGTAATTCATGACGTCGTGCCTCACCATGGAGCAATTCCACTGTCCTCTGCTCTGTCACCGAATAGCATCGCTGAACGATCCCATACCCTTCGAGATCCCGGTTTTGAAGCTCTACATCAACCCCAATTGGACCTATACGACTTGCTGCCGCAACCATAAGTCCGGGGGTATGTGCAATGCTCACCCAAATATCTTTCGAGTTCAGTATCTCAGGTCGTTTATTAGGGCGAGATGGTGCAAGTTTCGCATCCTCAGCACCAATCTGGTTGAGAACTTCGTATAGAACTTGACGAGAGATAACGAATTGATGCTTGGCTTTTTCTGAGATAATCCCTAAATACCGTTCTCTATCTTCACAAAGCACACGATGTTCCACCCAACTAGCAGGTTCCTTTGCCTCATCTTCACACGCAACCACAATTTCTTCGGAAACATGCAGGATTTTCAACAGGTCTCACCACTTTCGGCAGCACACACAAGAAACTTCTTCCAGCCCTACGTTCATATTGTGTTTCGCCTTCTCAATGACCTTTTCAAGGGGTAAACCGGTTGGCACGGGTATGCATTTTCCCATGCCAACCGATATTTTTCTTCCCCTCTACCTCGTCATGCTTGCTCTAAGTTCACCGTGATGTTCCCGAAGCAAATATGTAATGAGGTCTTGCGGAGTCTGTGCTTGGTCGACCAACAATCGAATATCGATCTCAATTCCAAATTCCGAATCTGCCATAGACACAAGCTGAACTACCATAATAGAGTCAAAGAAAAGATCCTCAGTAAGCCGGGAAGTTAGGTGTACTTTTTCCGGAGGGTGACCGCTAATTTTAGCCACATTGGTGAGTATCCACTCTTTAAGGAAAGCAGGTTCTTGGCTCAAATCATCGTCTGAGATCTCAGAAAGTGTATCCGATGAGATCTCATGAGATGCTGTTATTCCTTCTTTCCCTTGCCGCTGACCAGCGTACGAAGCAGTGCGCCAATAATGTTTCGAGGTGTCAAAGACGTATCCGGGAACCTCGACTGAAGTTCTCTCATCACTCCAGCCGACTTCTCCTGTTTCAACCATGACACGAGCCAAGACGCGGTATAAGTCATCAGCTCCCGCGCTTTCCCGTCCAAGGGTAAGTACCGGAGTATCGCTCAAACGACCTGTACGGATCGAACTTGCCAAAACAGGACGGGGCGTAATTTCTACGATAAGATCCGATACCGGTGCTACCTCGGGGAGCTTATAGAACTGTACCGGTTCACGCAGATGACATATCCAGTAGGCAGCATCAAGACGGTCGTCAGCATCAAGAAAGCGTCCAAGACGAGACGAATAGAAAGGAACCTTGGGCGTTACCGAATCAAACTCTAAATCATCAATAGATTCCGCAAAATCTTGAAGAACGGGATCAACGTGCGAGGAGTGAAAAGCGCGCGTGCTATCAAGCTCAACGCTATGAATACCCGCTTCTTTCAACCGTGCGGACAGCGCACGTAAAGATTCCTTCGGGCCCGAAAGAACACAGCGATCTTTACGATTACGAACAGCTAATTCAACATCTGGGAGCTCCATCAGGTATTCCGAAGGATCACCCATAGCAACAGCGAGCATACCGCCATGTGAACTCATAGCGGCACATGCCTTTCCTCGTGCACGTACTAGGGATCCTGCAGTTTTGAGGTCCATGACCCCTGCGATAACTGCAGCTGAAATTTCGCCAAGACTATGTCCCGCAACCCAGGTAGGTTGGTGTCCCATATCTTTTAAAGCAAAGGACATCGCAAGCTCATGGGCAACAACCGCCGCTTGGGCATATAGAGGTTCATGAGTCCATGCATCATCGTCTCCTTGCATAAGGTCTCGAAGACCCGGCAAGATATAACCACATATCTCGTCAAGACGAGCTGCGTAGGTAGGTGATGTCTCAGCAAGATGCTTTGTCATACCTGCGTACTCTGTTCCCTGCCCGGCGAAAACCCATCCAGATCTAAACTGCCCACGGTCCATTCTCTTTGAGGACCAGGCCACGGCTGGCGAGGGTTCCCCCTGTGCCACATTCGATAGCGCATCAATAAGTGAGGACCGTTCTTCTGCAACCACCGAAACTCGGTGAGCTCCCATCGACTTGGTGCGCCGTAATGATGCACAAACATCACGTATTGACGATGAAGTTTCTTGAAGATAGTCAGTGATATGTGCTGCATTCCGGCGTAACGATTCATCATCCGGAGCACCGAGCAGGATGACAAGTGGTTCGTTTGTCTCATCATGATGCGGAGGCTTTGGCGCTGCCTCAAGAACCACATGCGCGTTAGCACCTCCCAGCCCAAAGCTACTTACACCAATACGCGGCTGTTGGTCTGTAAGAGGGGTAGGTTCTTTAAGAAGTTGGATCTGCTTATCGTGTAAGCGCAGTGCAGGATTTTCTTTCGTAGCATGGCGGCTAGGTGGCAGAATATTTTTTTCAAGACTCAGAACCGCCTTAGCAACTCCTGCAAGTCCTGCTGCGCCTTCAACATGCCCAATATTCCCCTTGACAGAACCAATATATAAGGGAGTATCGCGTTTGCAGGAAAATACATCTCCTAGAGCATTCGCTTCGATCATGTCGCCAAGAATTGTACCTGTTCCATGACATTCCACCGCAGAAATTGATTTCGCAGAAATTCCACCATCTTCAAGGGCTCGAGTTATTACCTGAGATTGAGCTTGACGGTTAGGAGATGTTAGACCATTACTGCGCCCATCATGGTCTACTGCACTACCTCGGATGATAGCGCGCATACGAGGTAATGCCTTTTTGCTACCATCGACCGGACACGGACGTAAATACGCAGCGACCACTGCCTCACCACGCACAATGCCGTTTGCTTCGCGGCTAAAGGGTTTACATTCACCATCAGCAGCCCCAATCCCTGCAATAGCGTAGAATCTGTGCATCGCCGGAGTCATAATAACGTTTACACCCACAACGATGGCTTCGTCACAGTCTCCTGCTTGAATCGCGCGGCGAGCGCTGTGCAGCGCAAGCAAAGATGACGAACATGCAGAATCTACAGCCATGCTAGGGCCAGTCACCCCAAGTACATAGGAAATTCGGTTGGCAATCATGCAGTATCCGTTGCCAGTACCAAGTTGGGGGGTCATACTACTAGGATCTGTAAGGGTAATCTGTCCCCACTCATTACCCATGACTCCTACGTAAACTCCAACCCTGCGACCAGCGAGAGTGTGTGGGTCTACCCCCGCATCCTCTACAGCTCTCCACGCTACCTCTAGCGAGATTCTCTGCTGAGGATCCATGGCTTCTGCCTCAGCAGGGCTGATTCCAAAGAAACTTGCATCGAAACAACTTGGATCTTTCATCAGTCCTGCTCTGTCTCGTGGAGTTTCAGAATCGAGAGGTTCCCATCGCTGATCATCAACAGCTCGTATTGCAGAAGATCCGCCGAGAAGGCTCTGCCACAGCTCATCTAGAGAATCCGCGCCAGGAAATCGTCCATCAAGTCCGGCTATTGCGATATCAACCGTTTTAGTCATGGTTTAACCTCTGAACTAGTTCTTCTGCGAGTGCTTCAATGGTTGGATGATCCCATGCGATGGTTGGATCTACCTCAAGTTGGAACGAATCCTCAATCTCACCGCAGAGGGCAAGTGCGTACACTGAATCGAGTCCTAGCTCAGCCAGAGGACGAGTGGTGGAAATATCCTCTTTCGGCCTGTTACCATATGTGGCAACACGGTCGATAAGCCAAGTTTCCACATCTTTTTGGGTGTACTGTGTCGAGTTTGTCATGATAGCTCCTTATGCGAGAGTAGTGTGTTCTTGCGGGAAAATGGGTTCGTTGCTCAATCGCATTGAGCGATGCTGTTCGAAATTCTTGATGAGGCGTTCGACAGCCGATTCCCGTATGGCTGCTGGGGGTTCTGGGGCACCAAGTCCAAGACGGTATGCGAGACGCCTAATGCACAGTTCGAACCATACGAGGGATGCTGGTTCCTCGCGTGCTTCTGAGGTAACCCATTGGCCGATGACAGCGCCTGTTGCCATGAGTAGAGTGGCTTCTCGCGCCATCTCGAATATGTCATTATTTGCTGTGGCACTGAACGAGGTCAATGGTTGTTCTGTAATCTCACTACGCAGCTCGTTCCAGCGTTCCTCAAGAGAGGTGAGAACTTCTGCACAGTCGGGAATTACACGAGCGATGGCTTCCTTAGTTGCTGAGTCAGATAACCAGGGTGTAAGGGGATCAGGTCCCCCCAAGCTGAGGCGCAACGTTTTGAAGTCAAGATCTCCACAGGCATTATCGTTAAAGAGGTCTCGATTCGTATCTGGAGTTTTCCCTCGTGCCCAGCGTGGCAGTGCACCCAAAACAGCAAGAATGCATGATGTACCGCCTGCGTGTCCTATAGGAAGGACTCTCAGGTCACGCACGAATTTCTCAATGATCCCATAGGGGGAGACTCGTCCGTAAAAGGTTGATCCGAAAAGTACAGACAAGGCAGAGAGCCCATCCTCTAAAACATCCGGAACTAATGCCTTGCATGCGGCAGACAAAAGACCGGATGCATTAGGGTCAACGTGCAGGGATCGCACAGCGGCATTTGCGAAAATATCTGCAACAACTAAATCTGCAAATGCAGATGCTATGAGGTCACGTGCATGTGGGAGGTCAAGGACTCGACCACCGTAGAGTTTACGATCGGAAGCATACTCAACCGCAAAGTATAAGGAGGCATCAAGTGTTCCCACAGCAAAAGCAGGTAAAACAGCGCGCGTCACCTGAAACGCTCGTAATGCGGTTTCAACAGCTTCACCACGGCGACCAATAATCGCTTCTTCTTTGACGTTCATGCCGTCTAAATGGATGCCATTCAAAAGTACTGTTCGCATGCCTGAAGTAGCATACCGATTCTGGAAGGTACCATTCTTATCTAGGTCTTGCCGCTCTGTGAGAACGAGGGTATGAGAGCGAGATCCGCCCAATTCGCTTGAGCGTGCCATAAATAGCACCTGCTCTGCACGCTCAATATTGTTAATAACTTCCTTACTGCCAACTAGCTGACTACCTACGTTATCACTAGTTTCAAGCCTAAATTCGTTATGTAAAAAGTCATTACCATGTGCAAGCTCATGGAAGCCAATAGCAATCCGTCCCTTATTAAGAAGGGTTTTTGCAACCTTAGCTTTTTGCTCTGGAGAACCAGCAGTCCACACATTTACACCTGACATAAGGGATGTGAGGCCAAAGCTGAGGGCCAGGCTAGGGTCGCGACGGAACACAGGCATAAGCCGCTCAACTAACTCTCGGGTTGATCCCCAGCGTCCACCAAGAGAACGGGGCACAAACTCATCGTTTGCTCCCCAACTCATCAGTATCTCTTCTCCTTCTGGGTTGGGGTGCCCAGCGTTATCAAAGTTTAGAACGGTTTCATAGGAGAATGTTCCAGGTTGAGTAGGATTTCCTAGCACATGTTCCAAATTGAGAAGTCTGTTATCTGTAGATCGTGATGTCATGGAGTAACCTCCTAAGCATTGATGTGTGGTGTAAAAGCCGATATACAATATCCGGGAGAAAGCTGTCGCCATTGATCAAGAAGGCGATACGCGGATTCTCTTTCTCGCTTCGTCTTATTCTGATGCTTCCGAGGTAACGATGCACGTTGAGGATTGAGCATTTTAATGAGTCTTCTCAGGGCCATTGAGGCTATTCCTGGATCAGACCATAGGTTCTCGCTCTCACAAGTAGCTACTTTTTCTAAAACTGCTGAAGCCGCCAAAAGCACGGTGAATTCATGTGCTAGACGGAATCCTTCTGGCTCAGGGTTTCGAACAGGACGCATCGCTTTTGCTTCTTCAGCTAGGGCTTCAGCTCGTTTAACTAAGATGACTGCCATGTCTCGCCCTGTCCCGTCTAAGGCGTCAGAAGCACGATTCGCGCTATCTGTGAGGGACGAGAACATCGTGGCTCCGCCGGTGGTCATTAACATAAGACGCTGATAATTAAGTGGAGTATTATTCTCAGCAGAGATCAAAGATTCAGGCGTTGCTTCGGGTAAAGGCGCCTTGTATCGTACAGCTCGTGGTAGCTGTTGCACAATGGAATGCAGGTTTACTACCGAATTACCATCAAAAATTGAGACGACTCGGTTGTCTCGTACGGTTTTCTGAACATGTCCAAGTTGCCCATCGGCTAGGACAGCACGAGCACCAATAAACCGAGTAATGCGCACCATAATATCGTCCACAATATGCGGAACGAGATACTTCACAGAGGGACTTATCACTGAGGCTTCAGACGGATTGAGTTGAAGATGACGCGCACCCATGACCGACATAAGTTCAGCGATCGCGAGGTCGACTGCGACATCGGCCAACTGATCTTGGGCAGCGGGCAGATCTAGTAATATATGGCCCATAGTATTACGACCAGCTGCAAATTCAAGCGCCGCAGATAATCCTGAATCTGCCGCACCCAGCGAGAGAGCAGTGCAAAGAGGCCGTGTGACCTGTAAACATCTGAGCACGATCTCAAGACCGTCTCCCGGTGCTCCAATAAGTCTGCCTTGAGGTATCTTAGTATCGCGCAGGGTAATACCGCTGATGTCTGCACCTCTTATCCCATGTGTCTGGATTTTTGGAAGATACTCCCATGTCCCTTGAGCTTCTTCTTTATCCATGTAGAAAAGTGACAGAGAACGAGGCCCTGGTTCGTCACCAGTTCGCGCCAGAATCGTCAAAGCGCGACCCCGTGTAGCATTATTAATCATCCACTTCTCACCGTTCAGCGCCCATCCGCCGTCTGATGTTTTACGTGCCATCACGGATGTTGAGAGCAAATCGCTACCATGCCCACGTTCCGTCAATCCCCACGAGATACTTTCGCCTGCTAATGTATGCTCGGCGACTCTCGCGGCTGTCTCATCAGATGCCGAATCCCATGAGCAGACCGCTCCCAGAAAGGTCTTTCCGTGTCCTATAGCTGCTGTAAGATCTCGCCGAGCGACCGCTCGTACAGCCATCATTACGTCTGCAAAATCATCGGTTTTTCCGCCACGCGAAGTGGGTACATAACCCTTCTGAAGCCCTGCGGCAACAACTGCCTGAAATTCTTCATGCGGAAACAGGGATTCCTGGTCTAGAGCTACGCTACGGACAAATGAGATAGGAGCATCTACATCACGAGGGTTTCCCAAGGCATCTTCAATCTCACATGCAAAGCTTTGCTGTCGCTTTGTACTCATTTTTCTCCTCTATCTCCTGCTGCCATGGATTCGCGTACTTTCCCGCGCTGAACCTTGCCTGAACTTGTTTTGGGCAGAGACCCACGGCGACCAAATTTGATAGTTACGTTGCCAACACCAAAACGATCCCGTAATACTTGGGCAAGTTCTTGGCGTAAAGGCTCTGTGTTCTCTCGCAGTTTTTCTGGAGTTAACTCGATAACAATTCCTATACCATCATCCAGTTCAAAAGCTGCAGCGGTACCAGATGCTCCTGAGCCGATAGCATCTAAGGCACTTTGTTCTACGTCCTGTGGGAAAATATTGCGGCCACGCAGAATAATGACTTCCTTCGCACGACCCGTAACAAATAACCTGCCATCGATAAATGTCCCAAGATCACCTGTCCGCAGATAGTCTGCATCTATGCCATCAATCCGTGCCGCGAAATCCTGTGTTGTACGCTCCCTACCACGGTATCCTCGTGATACCCAAGGCCCTCGAACCAGAATTTCACCGACGGTACCCTCCGCAACTTCCTCCCCTGTATCGGAAGAAACTATACGCACATCCGCCTGTGAAGCAGGAACCCCGCAGGAAACAAGCGTAGTAGCATCATGCCCTGCTTCAGCAGGTCTAACCTGGCCTTCTGAAAGTTGATCGCGGTCTGCTTTAAGTATTCGCGGGTATCTTTCCGGCTCACCTCCTGTAATGAGGAGAGTAGTCTCTGCCATACCGTATGCAGGCCGGAATGATGCAAACTTGAAACCCAGCGGTGAAGTTAACTCATCAAAAGCGCACATTGACGCCCACCGTACGGGCTCAGACCCTGTAATAACGGCTCTTAACGAAGTTAGGTCTAACCCCTTAACCTGTGCCGGACGTGTAAGCCGCGGGACAAAAGCATAAGCAAAGTCTGGTCCTACAGTCATCGTCGCACGGCGCTCCGAAATCATCTTGAGCCAGAGATAAGGACGCCTGAGAAACTGTGCAGGAGATGTAAAGACAAGAGAGCATCCCACAGTCAAAGGGTGAAGAAACATACCAATGAGCCCCATATCATGATAATGAGGCAACCACCCAGTAATTACGTCTGATGTATCCGCTTTAGTGATCTCAACAATCGAAATCTGATTTTCGAGAAGATTCCGCTGTGTAATCTCAACACCTTTTGGGTTTCCAGTAGACCCTGAAGTGTATTGCAGAATCACAAGGTCATCTGGTTCAGTGTGGGGTATGCGCCATGTATCCGTTGATATTTCAGATAAGGTATTCTGTTCAGGAAGGCACAAAGCCACGTTATCAACGTTAGCCGTTAAGCAGGTTTCCCATCCAGGTTTATCACAGAGAATAAATCCTCCTGGGGACTCTTCCAGAATGAGCTGTAAACGTCGTGCAGAGTGCTCATCATCGGCTACAACAAGCGGAATAGGTGCAATTACTAAACCTGCATGCAGTGCTCCCAAAACTGCGCGAATAAAATTTATTCCAGGACTAAAAGCTAACACTACCGTAGTACCTGGACGGTAGCCTTTTTTTGTTATCCAAACGGCGATGCGGCGAGCATCTTCTGATAGTTCTGCATAGCTCCATCGAGTTTGTTCTGTTGGGCCGTTCCAAAACTCTATCCAGTTCTCAGTAGCTTGCTGAGCAAGTGTTGTAAGAATACGCTGAGTGAATGTTCTAGAGGAACGAATTTGATCCTCTAGGTTATCCTCAATCGGCAGGGTTGAAACACCCACTGTATCCCCCTTAGATTATCGGTGTTATAAGGTTGCAGTCATCTGGTATCAAAAGTTCGCGGCATGTACACGATTCAAAAATTGTGGTTCATACCCCGGATGCGGTGTACATGCTAAGGAGGATACGGTCGGGGACGATTCTTAAACGCCCGTACAAGGGAATTCTTTATCACAGAGTGTCCACCACTGGGTTTCGTAAATTTATGTAGGCGCAGGCTTTTCGCATTACAAATACGATCTGGTCTCTTATGTAGACAGGAAGAATGATTTTCAAAGTACGATATATATACGGCACATCTGTAGCATGGGACAAAATTTTCAAACAGAATCCTTCTGTCACTGTCACCGAAAAACATTACCAACAAAAGTAAATATCTACATGTAAACTTTTTATATGTAAAATGAATATCCACCTCAGATCTGGAGGCGTAAAAATAGAAATTTATGAACACTGAAAAATCAATGTTCGATTTTATATTCAACTCACTTAACATAGAAGCATGGAGCTCCGAAAGCAAAATATTTCTAATATAACCTCTCACAGAAACCTCCTTGCACGCACTTAAAACTCAACCCTTGTAGACATTTATACAGAAAACCTCCATATATAAATGTTACTTGAGTCACTAATGATTAATTTTCAAGAAAAACTCTATATCTCAATTAAGAGCATACCTTAAATAACTCACGAAGCAAGGGAACTTTAATATCCTGCTGTAAATTTTTTACACTAAGAGGATCCATAAAACATAACTAGTATCATCAAGCTTCAAAGATGTCTAGGGCATACATATAACAAGTTTCTATAATAAAGAAAATAAATATTTTAAATATTTTATACGTAAAATTTATATTTTACCAAAATTGAACAATATGCAGGATAGGTGTACTGAGCAAAACAGAGGATTATACATAAAGAAAGAGTTAGCTATTTATCTGGAGTATCTTTCTCATTAAAATAGCTCATGCACCACAGTATGTATCAGTTACTCTACTGGTTCACCTCTACCTATTTGTTTAGTGAGTTACTAAACCAAGAGTTTCCATGAGGTGGAACTTCTTCAGATATCTGGAGTCAGCCTGCACAGAAGTTTATAGCGTGCTAAGTAGAAAGATTCTGCTCAAAATTCTGATTCTCTAGAAGAAAATATCGATAGGGATGATGGGGGCTACGTCGTCCCCCAGCAGCAGGACGAAGCAGAGCGTGCCCGCGAGCGCCGCGAGAACTGCCCCGATAACCTGCACGAGCCAGAGCATCAGGAACTTGGCCCGTTTGCCTTCGCGGCGTGCCGTAAGCGCTTCGACCATCGCGGTGGAGAAGGTGGTGAACCCGCCAAGCAGACCTGTGGTGACGGCGGTGCACCAGAAGATGACGGATCCTGAGGCTCCATAGTGAATATCGAGCGCATTCGGGTTAGCGACCGGCATAATCAGTAGCCCGTAGAGGAATGACCCCACCAGGTTAATCACGAATACGGGGCTGATAATAGAGCGCTCGGTGCGTAGCCGGGGCGACATTTTGACGTCGAGAAAATACCGGGTCATTGCCCCTAAACCGCCGAGCAGAAAGACCGTTAGTGAGAACATGATGAGTCCTCTTGAGCACTGGCACGGCGGGCCTCACAGCGGGCGGCGATTTTTCCGCCCGTAAAAAGACCTGATGCTGCGGCCGCTAGACCGCCGAGAAAGAGCACGGCAAGGCTGAGCAGAACGTACCACCCGTGCACCGTGTAATGAATGAATACCGCCTGCGCTGTCACCGCCGCGATGGACGAGTAGGTGGTGTACCCGCCCATCATTCCGGCACCGAATAAAAAGCGGAACGGGCGTACAGCATCCTCGCCGTGCATGCGAGTGCGCGATGCCCACAGCGCGGTCAGAAGCCCCAGGGTGAAGGATCCGATCAGGTTCGCAGCAAGCACGCCACCGGGTGTGTGGATGCGGCAGAAGGCGCCTATGCCTCCTCCTAAGAAAACCAGCAGCGGCGCGGGTATGCGGTTCAAGTATGCGGCGAGCGTTCGTCTTTCTGCCATCGTACGGTGCGCCCCTTCGATGCGCTCGGGGTGAGAACTCGTGTTCTCGCGGCGATCCCCTACTTTCACCTTAGACCACGGAGGTACCAAGACGTTAATAAGCGTGTTTTGTGTAGCCTGCCGCTCATAACCTAAAAGGCGCGAGCAGGTCTTTTTTGCTCCGACAAGGTAGGATTTTCCTACCTGCTCGGCACAATACGACCTGCTCGCGCGGTATGCTGTATCAGCGCTTATTCAGTTTTCTTCTTCGCCCAGGGAGTCTCAATGTTTGATGCATCGATATCACTAGTTAAATCAGCAATACCGCTGGTTTTAGTCGAGTCTTTATGCTCCAGCTCTTCCAGAAGGGTTGCGCCTTCCACATCCATATTCGGAACGAGCTTATCGAGCCACTTCGGCATCCACCATGCCTTCTCTCCCAATAGAGACATAATCGCTGGTGTTATAGTCATGCGAACCACGAAAGCATCAACCAGCACGCCGAAGGCCAGGCCGAAGCCGATGGGGCGAATCATTGCGGATTCGGCGAAGATGAACCCGCCGAACACCGAGATCATGATAATCATCGCGGCAACCACCACACGCACCGCATGGTTGTACCCGGCGACGACGGCGGTTTTCGCATCCTTACCGTGCACATATGCCTCGCGCATGCCAGAGACCAGGAACACCTGATAGTCCATCGCCAGGCCGAAGAGGATACCGATCATCAGGGTCGGCAGGAACGCCAGGATGGGGCCGGGATCGTGCACCCCGAAGAGGGACCCCATGAAGCCCATCTGGTAGACCGCAACCACGGCACCGAAGCTTGCCAGAATCGAGAAGAGGAACCCGATCGAAGCAACCAGCGGTACCAGGATTGAACGGAACACGAGAATCAGCACGATAAACGAAAGACCCATGACGACTGCCAAATACAGCGGCAATTTTTGCGCCAGTGTATTGGAGATATCGATGTTGCCGCCAGTCAGTCCGGTCACGCCCAGACGCACATCGGTGCCCTGCACGTTAACATCAACCTGGCGCAACTGCTCAACTAGGTTCACGGTTTCAACCGAGCTCGGCCCATGTTTGGGGATCACCTGGAATATCTGCAGGGTGTGATCATCAGTTTGCCCCATAGGAACTGCTGTCTTTACATTTTCAGGATCTTTCGCCTGAATTGCACGAGCAATATCAACCTGTGCCTGTTCAACCTGAGCATCACTCATGCCTGCGGGGGTGTGTGCCACTGCAACCACAGGACCACTCAGACCTTCACCAAATTTATCCTTAACAATCTGGTATGCCTGGTACTCAGTGCTCTCAACCGGAGAACTTTCTGCTGAGGGAAGACCCATGCGCATCTGACCCATGGGAATAGCGATAGCCCCCAGTGCCGCCACACAGAGCAGAATGGTAACCACAGGTTTAGCGAGCACGATGCGCAGCCAACCGTGTGGGGTAGCCTCGCGCTTTTCCTGCTCGGCGTGATGTGCGGTGATCTTCTCGGGAGTATTGACGGATGCCCATGCCTTCTTCGACATGACCTTGCGACCGATCAGCGAGAGCATAGCGGGGGTTAAGGTCACCGAAATCAACACGGCCACGAAGACGCACAGTGCCGCAGCGTCGCCCATGTACCCTAGGAAGGGAATACCTGTCACGTTCAGGGCAAGCAGGGCGATAATCACGGTTGCGCCCGCAAATACCACCGCGTTACCGCTGGTGCCGTTAGCAATCGCAATAGATTTCCGCAGCGGCATGCCGTCCATCAGGTTAGACCGGTGCCTGTTGAGGATAAACAGCGAGTAGTCGATGCCCACCGCAAGACCAAGCATCATGCCCAGCATATAGGTGGTTGAGCTCATATCGACTAGGGTGGAGAATGAAAGGGTTCCCAGAATACCTATAATTACGCCCACCAGCGCCATGATGATAGGTAGCCCGGCGGCAATAAGAGTACCGAGCATAACGATAAGCGTAATGAGTGCCACTGCAATACCGATGATCTCGCCAATACCCATACCAACATCGGGAGATTCAGCAATGCGTTGGTCAAAGTTAACGACAAGCCCCTTTAAATCCGCAGCACGGACCTTTTCCATCAGTTTATCTTTTTCAGCCTGGGGAATCTCCGAATTTTGCATTTTAAAGAAGACTCCGGCGGCTGCGGTAGACCCATCTTCAGAAACCATACGAGCGCCGCTCATTAAATCAAGGAGCGCAGACTTACGAGCAAATTCTTCTTGCTGATTAGGAAGGTTCTTTTCAGCTTCTGCTAGCTCAGAGGCTTTACCATCCAGCTCTTTTTGAGTTTCGTTTATCTGGGTCCGCTGCGCATCCAGCTGTCCCTGTTGTGAGCCCAGCTGCTCACGCATTGATTCCAAAGCGCCAGATGCTTGAGCTTGTTCACGTGCTTCATCGAGTTGTTTTTGTGCTCCTTCAAGTTGCGCCTTACCATCATCCAGTTGCTTCTGGCCGTCTTCAAGCTGTTTCTTACCGTCGGCAATTTGTTGTGGTGCTGCCTCCAGTTGAGGCTTACTCTCTTCAAGCTGTTTCTTACCATCAGCTATCTGCTGTTCAGTAGCAAAAGGATCAAGAACACCGTCAACAGCTGAAATATCTCCTTTAAGACTATTCAGCTCATCTACAAATGCCTGTTTCTGTTCCTCAGTAATAGCTGAACCATCACTAGTTTTAACGATAATCTGCCCGGTGCCACGGTTAGCATCAGGGAATCGCTGAGCAAGCTCGTCGGTGAGACGCTGGGTTTCGGTTCCGGGCATCGTAAGGGTGGTCTTCAGCTGTCCGTGGAATGCGCTATAGCTACCGGCAACACCGGCAATAACAAGCACCCATATAGCAATAACCGCCCACGCCCTGCGTGCGGCAAAGCTACCTATGGAATATAGCCACTTGGCCACGATGGTTCTCCTCAAATGTCTCTGTATTGATTGATACGGTGCGCCTATTCGCCGCGCCTATGTGTATTTGCCGTCGATTAGCTCTTCGACGTAGTCGAGGCAGTGTTCTATGTTTTCCCGCATTTTTTCGGCATTTTCGGGCGGCTGTGGGTTACCTTCGGCGTCGTAGAAGGAGGTCGCGATTCCCTCGCAGATAGCGGAAGCAATGAGGTTCCCGAAGATTGCGATGCGCATCCGCGGTATGTCCTGCCGCTCCTGCCACAGCTTGTCAATGACCATCTCAATGGAGTTCAAATAGGAGGTTGAGCTGTACTCATTGAACTTATTATCGAGAGCGTATTCGTGAAGGGCGAACAGCAGCCGAGCGTGGGGTTCTACGTGCTCGGCAAGGCGTTCGGTGGTGAATGCTGCACGCACGCCGTTGAGCATATCCCGCTCGGGATGCGCTCCTCTGGGGATGCAGAAGTCGGGGATAACCTCAAAAATACGGCGTAGGTAATCGTTCAGGCGTTCAACGACGGCGGCTTCAACCGAGGAAAAATGGTTGAAAATGGTACGCCTGGATACACCGGATTCTTTGGCGAGCGCATCCGCCGTGAGCGCCTTAAGACCGCCTGCGAGCACGAGTTTTTCTGCCGCATCCATAATGGCGATGCGGTTCTCGGCTTTACGCGCGGAGCGTTTATCTACAATCTTTTGGGCAATACACACAGTTATTACACTAAGTGCAATATTGCACCAAGTGCAACTATTTTTTGTGTGAGCTCAACCATATTTCTGCACTCAGTGCATATTGTTTGAAAAGTCTCTGCTCGCCAGAAGGCCGCCGAACCAAGCGGTCTATGAGACCGAAACCCCCTGCCGCATAAGCGGAAGACGTACCGAAAATTCGGTTCGCCCGGGGCGACTTCGCACAGAAATCAGCCCACCGTGTGCCTGCACGATCGCCTGTACGATCGCCAGCCCGAGGCCGGTCGTCCCGTCAGAACCCGAACGCGCCTTGTCTGCCCGCGTGAATCGGTCAAAAATCTTGGGCGCAAACTCTGGGTCAATTCCGGGGCCGTTATCCACAATGGTCATGAGTGCCTCACGCCGATCCGCAGATACCCGCAGCCCGGCAATAACGGTCGTACCCTCGTCCGTATGTTTGCGCGCATTAGAGAGCAGATTCAAAATAACCTGCTGAATCTGCGAGCGGTCTGCGATCATCTCAACCGGCTCATCCGGAACATCCATGCGCCAAATATGGTCGCGCGCCGCCGCCTGCATATCCGAAACGCTCTCGACAAGCAGCTCGGTTAGGTCGATGTTCTCAAACTTCGGTTCACGCCCTTCGTCCAGGCGCGCCAGCAACAGCAGATCTTCCACGAGACGCGACATTCGTTCGGTCTGCGAATCGATGCGTGCAAGCGAGGACTGCCCGCCGTCGGCGAGAGGTTCCGTCCACCGCAGCATATCGGAATAGCCTTTAATGGCGGCCAGCGGTGTGCGCAGCTCGTGGGATGCATCCGCAATGAAGGCACGTATCTGCTTTTCGGTACGTTCACGCACGTCCAGAGCCGAACTCACGTTGTCAAGAAGCTGATTGAGGGCATACCCTACAGACCCCACTTCGGTGCGGGGGTTCGCATCTTTGGGGGTTACACGCACTTCGGGGGCAATAGTGTCAGATTCCAGATTGAGGCGCGCCACCTCGGTCGCCACACCGGAGACACGCTCTAGGGGCTTCATCGTTCTGCGAATTACGAACGAACCCAAAAACCCGGTACCGATCATCACGGCAACCGATCCAATACCCATGGTGATAGAGAGCATGGTAAGGGTCTGATACATTGCCCCCAGCGGCACACCGGTGATAAGCGCATCCGAAGAAGGCCCCGGTGAAGAAACCTTCACCATGTATTTACCAACGTCAAGGTCCACTTCGGTAAGCTGGCTATCTTGATTTGCAGTTCCTCGAAGAGCATTCAGAGTCGCTCGGTCTTTGTCACTGAGCTCCTTGATGCTGCCGTCGGCACTCAAATACCCCGAAAATTTGTACTCGCCCTGTCGATCGACGCAAAGATTAATGGTTCCGGCACCCTGACCCGGCGTATAGAGAGGGTTTTTCGGATTAGATTTATCGAGGCATTCAAAACCGTGACCGCTGGGAGAATTATTGGGGTTGGCGGCGCGATTCGCAGTTTCTTTGAGGGTACTGCCAATTTGCGCCCGCAGAGAGTTCTGCAGTGTGGCATAGGTTGAAACACTGGTAATAAAACAGGCGATTCCTAGAGCCGAAACGAGAATAAGAATAAGCCGCCTGCGCAGATGCGGCATTGGGCGTATAGCGGTTTTATCCCGTTTTTTTCGACTACCCTGTGGGGGCTGTGTCTCGGGAACAGTGGGAGCTTCCACAATGGTCACAGACTTCACCCCTTCCAGGATATATTACTAAATCGGAATATAAGAATATATACACCTTGACTAGGTGCTTTACACAATCAGGGGCTTAAACTGCCGGTCGAATTACATAGCCAGCACCACGTACCGTATGGATCATAGGCTCACGACCCACATCAATTTTCTTCCGCAGATACGAAATATAAAGTTCCACAATATTCGCCTGACCACCAAAATCGTAATTCCAGACATTATCCAAAATCTGGCTTTTAGAGACCACGCGCTTCGCATTTTCCATCAGATACCGCAGTAGGTCGAATTGGGTTGCCGTAAGAGCGATAGGTTCACCACCACGGGTAACTTCACGGGTATCTTGGTTGAGCACCAAATCCCCCACAACGAGTTCGGCATCGTCAATAGCGGCAACACCCGAACGCTGCACCAGTCGGTGCAGGCGAATCATAACCTCTTCCATCGAAAACGGCTTGGTCACATAGTCATCGGCACCAGCGGCAAGCCCTTCGATGCGGTTATCCACCGAATCTTTCGCAGTCAAGAAGAGGCAAGGCACTTCGGGGTAAAACTTCCGGATGCGGTCCAACAGTTCCAGACCGTCGAAACCGGGCATCATAATATCAAGCACCAGCACATCGGGGCGCCAGTCGCGGGCAATAGCTAAGGCTGCGGGTCCATCACCAGCCGACTGCACCTCCCACCCGATCATCTTCAGGCCCATACTGACGAGTTCTTTGAGCATTTCCTCATCATCGACCACTAGGGCACGAATAGGGCTGCCGTCCGGATGTTCAAGGGTCGGCAGGTTTTTAGCGATTTCGGTTGCTTTGCTGCTCATAGTGTTAAGGGTAGCGGTATTTAAACGCCTGTGTAGGTTTAGTGGCTACTTTTCGAGCAGAACATAAAATATACATGCCCCGTACACAGCCTGTACACAGTATTCCTAACCCGCCAGTACAAGGATGTCCACAAAAAGTGGGTGACGCGCATTAGTCCACGTCACCCACATTATGAGGAATTATTTAGAGGCGAATACCGCTTGGTACTACTGTACGAGGCTGAAGAGGCACAACACCGCCGCCGCCGGGAGAGCCATATCCGTTAACGCGGGATGGCGTGGCTGTTTGGGCATCCGAGAAGTCTTCATCCCGAATCTCTCCTCGATCAGTGATCTCGGTGAGTATTTCTTTATCCCGGTCGCCCACCCGTATCTCCTGGGGAAATATTTCAATCCATGAGCCGTTAGAGCAGGTCATAACTTTTACTTCCCGGTCTTTAATATACCGATAGGTGCCGTCCGAGTTAACGTACGTTTCCTGTCGGGTTCCATACCCATAATTAGCTTCGGTGATTTCCTGCCAGGAACCGTCAGCATGCAGTTCTGCGCTGTGGCTCTTTGTTTTCATGGTCCAGGTTCCATCAGCTTTGACTTCCCCATGTTCATCGCCGCGCTTATCGTAGATCCATGACCCATCGGATTCGTTGATAGTGGTCCATTTCTTATCTTTGCTGTCCACAGATTCGGTGGATCTGGGGCGGGGCTTACCTGCTTTGTTATCGTCAGTCAGCGCTATCTCTTTTTCGCTGATACCCTTTTTCTTGAGTTCTTCAAGGTCTGGGTTTTTGCCGGATTCGTGGCTCGGGCAGGTGATTGGAAACTTAACGTCCCGCATAAAATCAAGGCCCCGTGCCTTTTCCGGGTGCTCCAAAAGTTCAGATACTTCAATCTGCTGCCCAGCAGACGATGCGTTCGAGCCGGAAGCTGATGCCGCAGCATGCGAGCCTTGGGGCGAGGAATTATTGGATGAAGATGCGGTTCCTGATGAACACGCACCCAGGGCAAAAACCAGAGCAGTGCCCAAAGAAAATACAGAAAGTCTACGCATTAAAAGTCCTTATCGGTGACTATGAGGGAAGTTACAGGATCAAATATACCCCGCCTCAGGTCTTCGCCACCGAAGACACGCTTCTGCCGGTCATAGGAACCAAACGTAGGTACCCTTCTACGAACACTTTCTAGCGCTCATTATTTAACAGCCCGAAAACCATTATTTAACCCAATACCCGTTTTTACCCCTATATTCCGGGAATTTTTTAGAAGGGCGCAGAATCATTATTTAACTCTCAGGCAAATATTATTTAACTCCGAGCCCTTGATGATGTGTGCAAAAGGGTGGCGCATCCAGCCATAAAATCTGGATGCACCACCCTCTACCTTCTTCACAAACGACTCCTGCTAAGACACAGCCTGCTGACCGGGCTGCAGAGGCTGACGCGGGGTCAGCGGAATGACCCCTCCCCCGCCGGGACCATCACCTCCACCAATCAGTAAATCTGGTTGAGGAGGAACGTAAATATACCGTTCTTTATCTACCGAAGATACCTCGCTCTTACGTGATGACGATTCCCGATATACTTTGCCGTCCGGGGTGCTGTATACAGTTTCATAGGCGTTTTGAGTACGCCAGGTGCCATCAGATTTTACTTCTTCTGTTCGGTCCTGGTCTTTTCTCTGCCAACTTCCATCAGGGTTTACGTGAATAATATCTTCCCCGGCGCTGCGTGTATTATTTTTGATTTCCCATGAGCCGTCAGCATACAACACAGTAGTTTTATCATAATTACCGGAGTTATCAGAATCTTTCTGCGTCCACGTGCCGTCTGCTGCAACATGTATTGTCGTGTCTCCATCGCGCGATTCCCAGCTCCACGAACCATCCGGATTGACCTTAGCCATACCGAAGAAGGGGTCTTTTTCTGAACGTGGTCGGGGCTTGCCCGCTTTATTCTCATCCGTCAGGAGTATGCCCTCAAGTTCGGCGGTAGCATGCTTATACTCATCGGTTCCAGGAACAGCCTCTTTAACAGGCATTCCCAAAGGCAGAGCCGTACGCGGTTTCAGGGGAATAACACCATTTTGAGGAATATATAACCCCATATCGTACATACTATTCATGTATTCCCTAGGAGTTGTAACCCCACTCTGCGCCCCACGTGTGATAGATTTTTCCTCCCCGGTTTCTGTATTCTTTTCCACGGCTGTACCGTCAGGGTTTCCCGTGATGACCTTATTATTCGAGTATCCGCTAGACTTCCACGTGCCATCAGCATGTGCCTCAACATTATCTGGGGAAGACGAATCGCTCTTACGCTCGACACTCCACGTACCGTCAGCATTAACGCGAGTTTTTGTCTGTGAAGAAGAAACTTTTTCAACCCTCTCCCAAGATCCATCTGCGTTAATCGTCATTTCGTGATATACGTCAGACCCCGTTCCACGCTTCACATGGAATGTACCATCGACATTAACTACAACTGATAATTTATCCTGGCCGCTGCCTTCTTCAACAGTCCACGAACCGTCGTCCTTGAGTTTTACATTCTTTCCTAACGAGCTCTGAGACTTCTGTTCAGCGCGCGGGCGGGGTTTACCAGCCTTATTATCGTCAGTAAGCCCCACAATCTGTTTCTCATGACTCTGTTCTTCATTCTTCTGTTTCTCCTCTGCTGGGTTCGTCGTGGGGGAAGCGGAAGAAGACTCGGGTGGGGCAGAAGATGACGCAGAGGAAGATATAGAAGAGACAGGGGAAGATCCCTCAGATTTACCCGGGTTGGCTCGTTCCACAGTCATACAGGCGCTGAGCGCGAGCATGAGGGCGCATCCGGTGGAAAGAGGAACGACGATGCGGGTGAACTTAGTGATTTTCATCGAAAATTTCCTTACGGATATGTAGTCTATGCGGTGCTTTGATGCGGTGTTTAAAAATACCTTTAGTTTCAGTCTATGGTTCTTGGACAGACCCGATGCCGCTAACACCCCACGTTTTCTTCCAACACTCAGCGAATATAGAGTACGTTCCCATATTTCTTCCAGCAAAGCTCCAGATAGAAGGGTGTTTTAGACACAAAAAGGGTGGCGCATCCAGCCGTAAAATCTGGATGCGCCACCGTACTACCGAGAGAGGTTCGAGGTTACTGAGCCTTCTCCCCTGGTTTAAGCGGGGTACGCGGTTTGAGAGGAACAACGCTGTTGCCGCCTACGCCGCCTTCAGCGTATGCAATCGGGTTTACAGGAACCGTCGTAGGGGTAAGCTCTTTCCCAACTTCGCGTTTCTCTTGGCCTGGTTTCTCTTGGTAGACCTTGCCGTCGGCAGTTCCGTAGAGGGTAGAGTACGAATCTACACTGCGCCACGTTCCATCGGCCTTAACCTCCATGCCCTTAGCACCTTTAGTCAGATCCGTATCGCCGCTCTCGCGTACTCGAATCCAGCTGCCATCGGGGTTTACGTGAACCCGCTCGTTCCGTTGTGCGTCAAAACTTTCCCAGGTGCCGTCGGCATTCAGATTAGCTTTATCGCCTTTATTATTAGTCCACTCCCAGGTGCCGTCGGCTTTGGTGGTCATGGTATAGCTCTCGCTCTTATATTCCCATGAACCGTCCTCATGCACTGTCGCTCCAGGGTAGGGGTCTCCATATGTCGAGGTCGGCCGCGGCTTACCGGCTTTATTATCATCGGTCAGGGCTTTTGAGGTAGCGCTCGAACTTGCCGAAGCCGAGGCGCTGGTGCTGCTGGAAGCTGACGCACTAGGCGATGCGGTTTCCGAGGCAGACGCGCTCGCACTCGACGAGCTGGCGGCGGAAGACGAAGGTGCCACACTGCTCACCGCGGAGGAGCAGGCGCTCAGGGCGAGCACCGCTGCGAGGGCGGCGGAAAGCGGCATCGCTAGACGACGAGGGTTATACATAGAAGTCTCTTTCAACAGTGATTATTGCACGGTGTTTATAGCACCGACTTATTCATTCTATCGGCATCTCTCCATAAAATGCAGAACATATCCTTCATATTTTAGAAGGACTGCATCGTATTTTATGTTTATCGAGGTAAAAGGCGGCAAGCCTAGAGCACATCGATTCGCTTTCTCACGGTAAACAGCACGAGGGGGCTGTAAAATCTTGAGAAAGCATTCGATACCGCCCACACGGAAGGAGGGATGCATGCGCATCAGCCGCATCTATAACAATAATGTCGCCCTCACCCGTGATTCCTACGGGCAAGAGGCAGTAGTTATTGGGCGCGGACTTGCCTTTGGTAAACGCAAGGGTGATCTGGTCGATCCGAGTAAGGTCGAGCAGACGTTCATTCCCGAGCACGATATTTCCGCCGAACGGCTCAGTTGGTCGCTCTCCGAGATTCCCCCGGAGATTCTTGCTATTGCCTCCGAACTTGAAACGAAGGTTCGCAATACCCCCGATATTAAAATCGCGAACTCCTTCATCATTCCTTTCGCAGACCACCTGCACTATGCTGTTGCGCGCGCACGCGAAGGACTGCAGGTCGATTACCCTCTCGCACCAGAGGTAACGCTGCTGTATCCGCGTGAAGTTGAGTTCGGGCGCCGGGCACTTGATCTGGTACATGAGCGCTTGCATCTCACCCTAGATCCGCAGGAAGCCATTCCTTTGGCATTACATCTCGTCAATGCCCAGTTTGCGACGGCCGATATGTCGCGTGCCTTCCGTATGACTGAGGTTTTTGCGCAGGTTTTTGATGTCATCGGAGCAACGTATGGCAAGCCGATAGACACAAATTCCATGTCGGCAGCGCGGTTTATCACCCATCTGCGCTATCTCTTCGTACGTGCCGATCGAGAGAACAATAAACAACGGTGGCATATTACTCAGCCCGGTGTTTTGGCGGCACTTCGGGCGGATGCGCCCCAAGCCTTCGCATGCGCACAAAAGGTTCTTCTCCTATTAGAGATGCAGCTCAATCAGCCGTTACGCCAAGATGAGCTCACATATTTGACGATTCATATTGACCGCCTCGCCCAAGAGATGTGGGGTTCTTAGAATTTAAAATCATCACATCCGCACAATAAAAATTCTCTTGATCGTAAATAACGCAGAATTTTTACGCACTGGCTCTGTGTTTCCTGTGCATGTGGCTTCTGCGTAAGAGGTTAACGCCATCTGGATTATCTTCGGCCTCTTCGCCGTCGGTATTGCTGGTGCC
>ERZ772956.268-NODE-268-length-42406-cov-6.690208_pt1 | contig 42406 bp, 38 predicted proteins | sample MGYA00580683_ERZ772956 | MGnify/ENA primary metagenome ERZ772956 (study PRJEB29015, sample SAMEA2738077) | human oral metagenome | biome: human oral; feature: human-associated habitat; material: saliva | place: China | collected 2212 ... | reverse complement strand
AAATTCCACGAAGGCTTGCCTGCTTCTCAGATTAAAGAATTATCGAACGCTCGTGGTAGTGAAGAACAATTACGTGAGAAATCAAATTATGTAATGCAAACGCATCCGCAAAACGATAAAGACGATAAAGAATACACTTATGCAAGTTTTATTAGTTCGAATATTCAATCGAAGACAGAGTCTAATGATGCAACAATTAAAAAATTGATTATTAACAAGTTAAGAGCGTCAGAAGATAAAACAAAAGCATTTGTAAACGACAGATCTACAGCATACGATATTGCTTCTGTTGCTGAGACTGAGTTTTATAATGATTACACAGGTGTCACTTCTTGGATGATTTTCTTAAGTAACGGCTGGACAATTGCTGAATCATCTATTCGTATTTACGATTATGACAATAATGGTACATTCCAATACACAGTTGAATGGACTAAGAATGGTCAAGTAATGGGATATATGATGGGAACGTATTATAAGCAATTAGATCAAACAGCGTTGAAATCATTTACAATGACACAAAAAGGCTCATTAGATAATTACAAGATGAGTTTAGAGCGAGGTAAAGTAAGATAACATGAAGAAAAAATTAGTATTAACCGCAATTTGCGGAGCAGCAAGTCTGCTAATTGGTTGCGGTACTCAATCTAAATCGAAACCTGAGATTAAACAAAAGATCGTTCAAGAAACGACTTCAGAAAAAGACTTTGTTGAACTTACGACTGAGTACAAGTCTGAAGACATTCCGTCAGGTGAAGTTCATTTTAGTGGTGACATTGACGCATTTAAAAATGCCGATGAAGTTGCAAAAGCACTAATGAACTTATATACGTTTAAATTACAAACTGGAGACGAGTTTGTAACGAAATTAAAAGAATTCGAGAAATTTACGATTACGTATAATGTCGACAATATTCGTGAGTTATATATGAAATATGACAACACAAATGATCGCCGAACGATTACTGGTGCTGCTAAAGCGTTTCGTTATGAAGTATCAAATAACGACGATTCGAAAACAATTTCATTATATGTAAAATATGCTCAATCACCAATCAATAACGACTCAATTGAAACAATCGGAGAACGATTATTTGAGGTATTAGAGAATGGCGAAGCTAACGTTAAAGAACGTAAAATAGATTTTGAAATTACAAAAGACAATTTGTTGAAAATCGTAACACCAGATTGGCTTTCTCAATAATAAATACCACACTTTGCTATGTATTTGTACGGTGAAGTGTGGTATAATAGCATTATAGAAACGCTTTAGAAAGGAAGGCTTAAAATGCAAAAAATTAAAAATTTTTTTAGTGGCATTAAAGACTATTTATTCGTATCAGAAGAAGGCTCTATCTTATGGGGCATTGAACAAGTGATTAATTTTATCAAAGCTATGTGGTCTGCGATTCGCGATCGTTTAACACAAATGTCTGAAGAACGAGCTGCGAAAAGAGATGAACGAGGTGACAGTTAATGTCAGAATCAAAGCAACCGAAATTTAATTTAAAGACAGTAAACATTCTATCAGAATCTAAACACCGTGTGTTAGAAGTAGATATGCTAAAGAAGATCACGATTGATGGAACAATTTCTACTCAACGTGCATTTATCTCATTTGGTATTTCTGTATTATTATTCGTAGGTTGTGTTGGTTGTGTTGGTTGTGTGTTATTGTTTTCTTTATTCGTGTTTTCTGCATTATTATTTGTAGGATTTTCTTGGTTTGTATTGTTATTTGTATTTTCTGTGTTTGTATTATTGTTTACATTCCCTGAATTATTATTCTCTGGTTGAGTAGGTTGAGCAGGTTGTACTGCTTCTCTTACTGTTACTACTACTGCTACTTTAGTTCTTCCGTCATTACTTATACCATTTAAATTAGTTGTTCCAGCTTTGTTTCCTTTTATTTTACCATTTGCTACTTCTATAATTTCTGGATTTTCTATTGTCCATACAAAGTCTACTGGATTATAGTTTTCCATTACTAGATCATATTCTCTTCCTTGATCTATTTCTAGTGTATATCTTTTTGTTTGAGCTTCTGTTCCAACTTTTCCTAAATTAAATGGATACATTGTTGCTTCATAGTATGTATTTGCGTTTTCATCTACAACTCTTACCCATACTGTTACAATTCTTTCTTTTCCATTATTATTACTTGGTATTGTAAATGTTCCGTTTGATTCTAACCAGTTGTTGTTATCGTATGATGGGATAAAAGATTTTAAAGTTTCTTCTGATGTTCTATCATACGCTTCCATTTCTGCTAATTTTGCTTGATATGGTTGTAGTGCTTTATCTGCTACATCTTTTGCCGCTTCAAATGCTAGTTTTGCTTGCTCTCTTTGTTCGCTTGTTGCATGGATATTTGAATTTAATTCTGAATATATTTTATATTTTGCTTCTGCTTCTGCTTGAGCTGCTTCTACTACTGCTTTTAATTGATTTTTTTCGTTTGTTAATTGTTCTTTTCTTGCATTTGATTCATCTATAAATGCTACATATTTTTTATAATTTTCTGATGGTGTTTCTACTATTTGGTATGCCATTCTATAATTTTGTAAATTATGTATTGTTATAGTTTCTGCTCTGTTTGTTTTTATTGACATTGGCATTTCAATGTGGTTATTAGGATCTTGCCCAACATTGTTTGCAAATACTGTTGTTTGTGCAAGTATTATTCCTAATATTATAATTAAGGCTACTATTTTATTAATAATTTTATTCATTTATTTCTCCTTTTTTATTCACTATACCCTATTTTAGCACATTTCAGCCATATAGTCAACATAATCTTTGCACTTTACTGATATAAGAGGATTACTTTCTGGAATACTTTCATAAACATGTACTCCACTAGGTTTAATAATTCTTTGTTTAAAATATTCTTTGTTTTCTATTTGTTCTAAGTGATGAACTCTACCCAATGAAATGTGACTTAAAAAATCCTGTTTTTTAAAAGGAACTCCATACTCTTGCATCTTTTTTTCAAGCTCTTCTCTATATTGTAGTAATTCTTTTGTAGGTACTACTTCCATAGCTATATACTCTTTTTGTGCATCAAAACCCAATAATACAAGTTTTCCATTTAATTTAAAATTAATATCTTCAATTTTTTCATTTTGTAATATTTGTCTTAATTTTTCAATATCACTATCTATAGTCCATCCTAAAAATTGTAATGTCATATGCATGTAATCCGGATTATGCCAAGCAATATTATCATTGTATTGTGATAACTTATCTTTTAATTCCAAAAGTAATTTTTGAAACTCTTCTTCTTCAAATCCGAATGCAATGTATGAAGCCCAATGTGCCATATTACTCCTCCTAAATATCTCTTTCTCTTACATTTTCTTCATTGTTTTTTAGATTCAAATTTCTTTGAGTATGCTAAATTTACTTCTGGAGGATTTGAGTTAAATTTCCACCATTCTTCTATCCATTGTTTTTCTCCGAACCTTTTTTTCAATTCATCCTTTAATAAAGCTCTTAATAATTTTGCATTTTTTATTATATCTTCTAGAGTTGCACTCTTTAAGCATTCCTCTCCATAGTCAACGCATTCTTTTGCTTTGTCTCCAAGCATTGAAACTTGTTTTGCTAACCATTTATTATAAGCATAAGGAGAACCTTTTGTAATACTCATAGTTTGTAGTGCTGCCTTAACCATTTCTGTATTTGATATTCTTGCTCCTACTTCTATTCCTCTTTTCGCAGCTGATACTGCATCTATTCTTCTTACTGCATATGTTACAAAATGATATTTTGCAAGTTCTTCTTGGTTATTGTTGAATAAATCTTTATTTGCATCAATCATTTCTTGAATATTTTGTGGATCTTGAATATTTACACAATTACTGTAAATCCATGTATATAGACATTCTCCTTTTTCTATGTAACTTAAACGTTCTTTTAGCCATTGTTTGTTACGTATTTGTCCAAATACCTTTGGTTCATGTTCTTGATCATCTATAACGTGATCTTTTCCATAAACTTTCACGAATTTTTCGTAGTCTTCATCTGATAAAATTAAATGTAAATCCCAATCAGCTTTTGAGTCAAATCCTTCTGTGATTCCCCATCCTGTTGAACCACTTAAAAATACTGATACTCTATCTTTTAATATATTTGGAAATACATCGCCATTTAACTCTCTTATGTATTCTCGGATTTGAGCTCTTAACTTTTCTGTTTTTTCGTTTTTCATTTTTAATCTCTCCTTAATTTACAGGTTTTGTTAGAACTTGAATAAGTTTAATCCTATATCTTTGCTTAACTCTCTATCCACTTTTCCTTCTATAACATGTATGAACATTTCACATGTTGCACTTACTATTGCTTTGTTTAAATGTCCTCCAAATACATTTCCTTTTTCATCACCTGCTGACATATGTATATGTGTATAGAATTCGTCATTCATTGTGTTTATAGAGCCTGTTAATGATACTATTTCAAAATCTCCTTTGAATGAATTTGAATAATATTTTTTCTCTTCAGTTTTAAATACTCCTGCTGTAAATTCGTTTGTGGCTCCTAATGCTGTTACTGTTGCTAATTTTATATTTTCTCTTATTGCTACTTCTTTTATTTTTTCTAGGATTTCTTCTCCCTTGTCAATTCTTACAACTATGTCTTTATCAAATCTTTTGTATTCCATATTAATCTCCTTATTATTACATTTTGCTATATAATTCACCTTTTTCAATATAACCGATTATTATTTTTACTTTTTCCATGGTGTTTTCTGGTAAGTTGTTTATTTCAACCCATTTTAATTCTTCACATTTATCTACTTCCATTATTCTTGGTTCCAAATTAGATTTTTCTATTTCTAAAATAAAATTCATTCTTTTGCCTGTATAATGATGCATAATATGTACAATCTTTAGATCTTGCCTGTTTAAAGATATTCCAAGTTCCTCTTTTGCTTCTCTTATCATTGCTTCGTATAAATCTTCATTTTCTTCTAAATGTCCACCTGGTAGTTCATATTCTCCATCTTTATATCCAGTGTTCTTTCTTTTCGATAGTAAAATCTTCTTTTTACCATCTTCATTTTTAATCATTAATAAGTCTGCTACAATTCCATTTTGAAATCTTTCTTTCATAGTTTTCCTCCTCTATAAATCTAAATTTAAAATCAATAATTATAGTTGCTTATTATATTTGTCTTTTTTATATTTTATTATTAGCCACAACTATTTATTTTTATCATTTTACCATAGTGTTTTTCTATTTAAAAGTTGTTTTCAAGATCAATTAATTTTTATAAGCCATATCATAATTTATTTAAAAATTCAATAATGGCTGCGTTGTCTATTATTATATTATGTGCTATAAAGATATAAATGCTACTCTACATCTTTATAACTTAAAAAAATAAATATTTTGATACTATTTAGTACGACTTTTAGTACGACAATAATTTCATAAAAATACATTAAACTATATTAAATTACATTAAAATACATTAAATCAAAAATGCTCAAAAGTATTGATGCATTAATGAAATATAGCAAAATAAAGGACTCTAGGTTATTTCCTAAAGTCCTTATATTATGGTTGGGCTGGCTAGATTCGAACTAGCGCATGTTAGAGTCAAAGTCTAATGCCTTACCGCTTGGCTACAGCCCAATGTATTAAATTTTTATAAATGGGGTGGAATAAGGGACTCGAACCCTTGATCTCCAGTGCCACAAACTGGCGCGTTAACCAACTACGCTAAATCCACCATGTGTCCTTATAAGTACTGCTTTAGTATATATGATATCTTTTTTGTTGTCAACATTTTAAGTAATTTTTTTATAAAAATTATATAGAGATAGATATTCTATCTCTATATAACCTCTATAAATTTATATATACATTATTCTTTTTCTCTTGCCCATACGATTAATCTCTTTTGAACATCGTCTGTACATGTTTGTAATGATATTTCTCTTTTTCCTGCTGTGTCTCTGTTTGCATAATCAAAATCATCTGGACCAGTTGTGTATACATTGTATACTATATATTCTACTTTATTTCCTGATGTATCTGTTACAAAAACAGAATCTCCATTTGCTACTTGATGTAATTTTGAGAAAAATAGTCTATTTCTGTAGTTATGTCCCATGATTACATTGTTTCCAACTTCATTTAATCCTGGTCCATATGCTAAACATACTGATAATTCCATTGCAGATGCTGACGCTCTTGCTAATACTGGATAGTTTACTCCGATTTTTGGGATTTCAATTTTTCCAGCAACTGTGAAACCTTTAAATGTTGTTGTTGATATTTTTACTTTTTTGTTACCTTGATTATTTGTTGGTTGCTCTGTTTTTATTTTGTCAAAATCAAATGATCCATTGTTTGATGGTGTAGTGCCTTGATCTTGTGTTTCTACAGGTCTTTGTGTATTGTTATTTGGTTTGTTTACATTGCTATCAAACTCATCTACTATTGCTTTGGCATCTTTTTGTTGGCCATATTCTTTGAATGTTTGATATCCATAAAAACCTAGTACTCCTATTATTGCTAATACTACAACTACTAATACTCCTGTTAAAATATTGTTATATTTTCTATCTACCATTTCTTTATACAATTATTTGGTAATTGTATACTCCTTTCTTTAAATTAAAGACTTTCTGGAAGTTTATCTCCACCTAGTATGTGAAAATGTAAATGTTTCACTGTTTGACATGCATGTTCGCCAGTATTTGTTACTAGTCTAAATCCTTGCTTGTCTAAATTCTGTTCTCTTACAATTTCTTTTATTGCTTTATGTATCTTTGTTAATAAACTTTCATCATTTAGCTCAAGTATATTTTCGATATGTTTCTTTGGTATCACAATGATGTGTACTGGCGCTTGTGGATTAATATCTTTGAACGCTAGTATATCATCATTTTCATAAACTTTGCTTGATGGTATTTCGTTTTTTATTATTTTACAAAAAATACAAGTTTCCATAACATAACTTACCTCAATTTCGATTATAACATATTTTTTTTTATTATTCAAGTACCGCTTTTATTCTTCTTACACCGCTACTGCTAGCTTCTTCTTTCTTGATTTTGAAGTGGCCTAATTCACTTGTTTTGTTTACATGTGGTCCTCCACATAATTCTTTTGATACATTTCCAATTGAATATACTGTTACTTCATCTGGATATTTTTCAATGAACATGCATTCTGCTCCTGATTTTATTGCATCATCCTTTTTCATTGTTTCTATTGTTACTTGGTAATCTGCTTTTATCCATTCATTTACTAAATCTTCTAATTTTTGTTTTTCTTCATCTGTTAATTTGTGATCACAAGTGAAGTCAAATCTCATTCTTTCAGGTGTGATGTTTGATCCTTTTTGGTGGCAGTCAGGACTTACTACTATTTTCAATGCTGCATTTAATAAGTGTGTTGCTGTGTGGTATTTGACTTCTGTTTCACTGTTTCCTGCTAGTCCACCTTTGAATTTTTGTTCACTACCTTGTTGTGATTTTTTTTGATGTGCTTTGAATAATTCGTCCAATCCTTTATCATCGTATTTAAAATTATTTTCCAACGCTAAGTCTTTTGTTACTTCTGGTGGGAATCCATATGTTTCATATAGATTAAATATTTCTTTGCTTTCTAATGTGTCTTGGTTTGCATTCTTTAATCTATTTATTAATTTATTGAATTCGCGTTCTCCGTTTGCTAATGTTTTCATGAATTTATCTTTTTCTTCCAACATTACATTTTCAATTTCAACTACATTTTTTAATAACTCTGGATACATTTCTTTTAAGTTTTCAGCATTTAATTTTACTAATGTTGATAGTTCTGATTGATCAATTCCTAGTTTATTCATGTGACGTACCATTCTACGAATTAGTTTTCTTAGTACATATCCTCTATCTAAGTTGCTTGGTCTTGCTCCATCTGAAATTAACATCATTGTTGCTCTTAGATGCTCGGCTACAATTCTTTCACTTGTTTCATTTGGGTTTGTTGCTAATTCTGCTAGTTTTTCCATAATTGGCACAAATAATTCTGTTTCAAATGGTGATGTTTTTCCTTGTAATAGGAAATTTATTCTTTCTAATCCCATCCCTGTATCGACATTGTGTTGTTTTAATTTTGTTAAACTGCCGTCTTCATGTTTATAGAATTCCATGAATACATTGTTCCATATTTCGACATATTTTCCACAGTCGCATGATGGATCACAGTGGTCTGAACATGGCTCTTTTCCTGTGTCGTAGAACATTTCTGTATCTGATCCACATGGTCCTGTTTCTCCTGCTATCCACCAGTTATCTTCTAGAAAATAGATTCTTTCTCTTGGGATTCCTGCTTCTTCCCATAGTTTTGCTGTTTCTTCATCTCTTGGACAGTCTTCATTTCCTTTGAATACTGTTACTGAAATTTTGTCTACTGGTATTTCTAATTCTTTTGTTAGAAATTCATAACTCATTTTTACTGCTTCTTCTTTGAAGTAATCTCCTAACGACCAGTTTCCTAGCATTTCGAAGAATGTTAAGTGACGGTTATCTCCTACCTCATCAATGTCGTTTGTTCTTAAGCATTTTTGATAGTCTGTTAGTCTATGTCCTTCTGGATGCTTTTCTCCCAATAAATATGGTACTAATGGTTGCATTCCTGCTGTTGTGAATAATACTGATGGATCATTTTCCGGTATTAATGATGCACTTGGTATTACTTGATGACCATGTGATTTAAAGTAATTTAAATATTTGTTTCTGATATCTATTGCTTTCATTTTCTTTTCTTCTTTCATTTTATTCTTCTACTAGAGTTCCTACTAATTCTAGTTTGTCTAATTTATCTATTTTTACTTTTAAAAGTTTGTCTGTTAAGTCTTTGTCCGTTTTTACTTTTACAGCTAAGTAGTTCCCTGTATGTCCTTTAAAATATCCGTTTTCTGCTTCTTCAAACAATACTGTTACTGTTTTATTAATATATGTTTCATTATATTCAGTTTCATTTTTATCTGATAATTCTAGTAAGATTTTACTTCTTTCATCTTTGATTTTTGAGTCTATTTGATTTTTGAATTTTGTTGCGGCTGTTTCTCTTTTTGGAGAATATTTAAATATGTGCATTTTATACATCTTTATTTCTTTTAAAAATTCATATGTTTGATTGAATTCTTCTTCTGTTTCTCCTGGGAATCCTACTATGATATCTGTGGTGAAGATTACATCTTTATATGCGGCTCTAAGAATTTTGCAAATTGTTCTAAAATCTTCTGTTGTGTATCTTCTGTTCATTCTTTTTAATGTTTCATCACATCCACTTTGCAATGATAAATGGAAATGATGGCAGATTTTTTCTAGTTTGGATAATCTTGTTACAAATTCTTCTGTTATTAGCTTTGGTTCTATTGATCCAAGACGTATTCTTTCTATTCCTTTTACTTTGTTGATTTGTTCCAATATTTCTATTAGTCTAAATCCTCCACTTGCTAAATCATCATTTGGTGTATATTTTTTATATTCTTCATTGTAACTATATTGTTTTCTATATTCTCTTGCCTTTTCATCTGTAAAGTCTTTTCCATATGATGCTAAGTGAATTCCTGTTAGAACAACTTCTTTAATTCCTTGTTTTGCGATATTTTCTATTTCTTCAATTATCTTTTCAGGATTTCTACTTCTGATATGTCCTCTGGCATAAGGTATTATACAGTATGAACAGAATCTATCACAGCCGTCTTGTATCTTTACTACTGCTCTGTTTAATTCTGTCATTGTTGTTGATTCGAAGTCTTGATACTCGCTTTCATTCATTATATCTGAAATTAAAATTTCCTTGTTTTGATTTTTTAAGTATTCTTCAATTATATCTACTATTTGATTTTTTTCTTTACTGCCTATTATCAAATCTACTTCATCTATTTGTGCTATCTGATCTTTGGCTACTTGTGCATAACATCCACAGGCGACTATTATTGCTTCTGGATTTAATTCCTTTGCTTGTCTCATCATTTGTCTTGATTTTCTTTCTGCTATGTTTGTTACACTACATGTATTTATTATATAAATATCTGCTTTTTCTTCTTTATCTTTAGTTATTTCATAACCTTTTTGTGTGAATGATTGTCCCATTGCACTTGATTCATATGTGTTTGTTTTACATCCTAGTGTGAAAAAATGAACTTTCATTTAACCTCTCTCTTTAATCTTTTTATATACATCATACCAGTTATAGCATCTTATAATTTTTTCGTTTTCTGCTATGTCTCTATTGTATTTGGCATCAAAACAATATACTGGCATTATCTTTGATATTTCTTCTATATTTGTTTTTTTATCTTCTATCATCATGTCTAATTTTAATTTTTTACATATTGTTGTTTTGTCTTCAGGACTGAAATGGATTTCATCATATTTGATATTATTTGATTTTAACCATTCTTTTATGCCTTCTTGCATTGATTCATCCGTCATTGTTGTAAAATCTTTTTCAATGCATCTAGCTGTTATTATATATAAATTATTACCTTCTTCTGATAATTTATTTGTTACTTCACTTGCATATTTTCTGGCTGGTTCTTTCATGTATTCTTCATATGATTCAAACCACCATTTTTTGTCCTGCTCTTTTGTTACACCATATATTTCACTTGTGTCATATCCTGAAGCGTTTATAATGCTTTTATTGTATTTTTCATACATATATTTTGCTGCTGATTCGTTTTGCCAAGCTTCTATATTTGTCAATACTCCGTCTATATCTATTCCAATGTTCATATATGTGTCTCCTAATTTATATTTTGTCTATAAAGCTTTGATCTACTGCATCTGCTACTTCTTTTGTTAAATGCCCCCATTTTACCATTTCATTTAAAACTTTTTTCTGTCTTTGTTTGCATAGTGTTTTATTTGATTTTGGTGAATATACACTTGGTGCATTTGGAATTCCTGCTAACATTGATGCTTGTGCTAAATCCATATTTTCTGGTTGCACACCAAGATATCCTTGACATGCTTCTCTTATTCCATAGTATCCATTTCCGAAATATATTGAATTTATATACATTTCTAATATTTCGTCTTTTGAATATAATTTTTCAAATTGATTTGCCAGAAAAATTTCTCCTAATTTTCTATTTATTACATTTTTTTCTCTTATAAAATACAATTGTTTTACTGTTTGCTGTGTTATTGTGCTTCCACCCTCGGCTATTTTTTTACTTTTCAAGTTTGAAAAAAATGCTCTGATTATTGCCCATGGGTCGATTGCCCCGTGGTTCTTAAATCTATGATCTTCTACATCAATTACTGCATCTATATAGTGTTTTGGTAATTTATCTAATTTTATATAATCTGGATCTTCTCTTAAATTTTCTACAATTTCTGCTATTGGCTTATCTTGTATCGTTTTCCTATATATAATATATCCATATCCTGCGATTAATAATATCATTACAAGGATCATAGCTATTAATATCATTATTAATTTTTTCATGGTATGCCTCCTTATTTCTTAGACATTAGCTATTTAATTATACAGTATTTTCATAAAATAATAAAGGTTTTTGGGCAAATAAAAAAGGCTCTGATGATCTTGTCATCATGAGCCCGTCTCGGGTAGTTAATTTGTTACTTTATTCTATTTCTTTTCTTCTCCTGGTGCTACACCAATCTCAACACCTGGTGTAGGTGTGTAGGCTGGCGCCATGTCGTTTGGGCAAGGTGGAACTATCTCCTCCTTTTTAGAAGTTTTTTGCTCCTCCTTGTTTTCTTTAATCTGTTTCTTGAAAGTGACATTTGCGGTCCAGATGACCTTTCTGTCCTTATCCAAGAATTCAAGCTTTGCTTCCCTTCCAGGAAGCTTCCCTTCTGACCACATGGATAAGTCGCTCATCCATGTGTAACCGACAAAAATTGGGGTCCATTCAAACTGAATCTTGCCAGATGTAACTCTGACTTTAGTTACATTCTGACCTTTGCCAGATTTCCAAGCAATGCCAGTTTCGTCTACTAATACCGCATTGTCTTTCAGCGTATCCATTTGTGTTTGGATTCGTTTCAATTCACTCTTTCCAAACTCTTTACCAGCTTCTGCAGATTCCATAATGGTTCTCTGCATGCTCTTTGGATAAACCTTGGTTACCTTTCCAGCCTCTGCATCTATATTTGCATTAGCAGTTACTTCTGTTGTTGCTACTGCAGTTTCCTGTACTTTTGGTTGTACAGTTGCTGCATATACTTCGACTGATGACAATAAAATCAATACAATGGCCATAATCATGGCACTTACTCTTCTGTTCATATTTCCTCCTTATATGAATCCCGAGACAACTAATTTCCTGTATATATATCATACAACTTATGTTACCTTTTGTAAAGTGCTTTTTGTAACTTTATTGTAATATTTATGTAATGTTATTCAATTACCACTCTTTTAAATTCCCAAACTTCATCTTTTATTCTTAATATTGCTTTTGAATTATCGTTTTCAATTATAATTGCATTTAAGAAAGTCTCGTTGTTTGCTTCTTCGTTGTTTTGTGGAACTTCACCTTCATATACTATTGATTTAATTGTTCCAATTGCTGTTTTATTTGTGTTAATAAAATTGTCTAATTTTCTAGATTTTTGATAAAGTTTGTCTGAATTTTTTACCAAGTCTTTCTTTTTTTCATCTATTTTTTTATCTTCTTCTATTCTTGTAGTTTCGCCTGTTTCCTTATTATATATCTCTGTAATAATTTTATTATTTTCTTCTCTTTTAAATGTAACTATTGAATCATCTTGTTTTGGGCTTGATTGTACAACTTTTCTTTTACCAGTATTTTTTAAAATAGCTATTACTGCGAATATTGCTATTATTATAATAATTGGTATTATTATTAATATTATTTGTTTTTTCTTCATTTGTTAATTCTCCTTTGGTTTTTGATTATTATATATTTAGATATGATTTTTTTCAAGAATATTCCGATCTTATAATTTTTTCATTGAAAAATAAAAAAATATGTGATATAACTACCACATAAATTGGGGTATAGCCAAGCGGTAAGGCAGGTGGCTCTGACCCACCGATGCATGTGTTCGAATCACATTACCCCAACCAATTATACAAGTTTAAAAGCAGGCTGAAAATTTATTGATCAGCCTGCTTTTTTTATTTTATTCTGATTTGTCCATCGTAGAATATTATTTGTTCTTTTACTATTATTGGTCTCATTATTGCAATTTCTTGATAATTTTCCACCATGTTTCTTTCTTCATTTGTTAAATATGATTCATCCATTTTTAGATTTTTGTGACACCATATTAGATGTCTTTGCTCTGGTGTGTATCTATTATCATTTAAATTGTTGAAGTGGTATTCTAAAATAAAGAAATTTTCATCAATATTTATTGTTATATTACTCCATTTTTTTCCTGAAATTGCATATAGTTTTTGAATTTTCCTATAAAAATATGCTAATGATTGATTGTATTGTTCCTCATTTATTCCATATTTTTGTACAATTTCATAACAATTTACTGCATTGCGTTTTAAGATTCCTTTTGGGTAATAGTAAAAAAACATCTCACCTTTATTAGGAAAATTTATACTTGCATATAAATGTACACTATTCCATTTTTCCGGAATTAGCTTTACTAATGAATCTAATATTTCTCTATATAATTGTTTGAATTCATTTTGCAAAGTTGTTACCTCCATTATGAATATTATTTCCTAATTAATAGACTTTCTCCTGTCATTTCTTTTGGTTTTTGCTCTTCCATTATGTCCAACATTGTTGGTGTTAAATCACATAATCTTCCGTCTTTTAATTCTACATTTTCCATTCCTACTAAAATTAGTGGTACTAGGTTTGTTGTATGTGATGTTAATGGTTCTCCTGTTTGATAATCTATCATTTGTTCTGCATTTCCATGGTCTGCTGTTATTAGCAATACTCCATTTTGTTTTTGAACAGCTTCTACAATTTCTCCAACACATTTATCAACTGCTTCAACTGCTTTTATTGCCGCATCAATGTTTCCTGTATGTCCTACCATATCTGTGTTTGCAAAATTTAATATGATTGTATCATATTTTTCTGAGTTTATTGCTTCTACTACTTTTTCTGTTACTTCATATGCGCTCATTTCTGGTTGTAAATCATATGTTGCAACTTTTGGTGAATTTACTAATATTCTGTCTTCTCCTGGATATGGTTCTTCTCTACCACCATTGAAGAAAAATGTTACGTGGGCATATTTTTCAGTTTCTGCAATTCTTAATTGTTTCTTTCCTAACTTGCTTACAACTTCGCCAAATGTGTTTGTTAATTCTTCTGGCTTAAATGCTATTTTTACGTTTGGCATTGTGTCATCATATTCTGTCATACATACAAAATCTATATCTAATTTATCTGTTTTGAATCCATCAAATTTATCGTCTACGATTGCTCTTGTTAATTGTCTTGCTCTGTCAGGTCTAAAATTGAAGAATATTACTGAATCACCACTTTCTATTTTTGCTAATGGTTGATCATTTGCATCTGTAATTACTGTTGGTACAACAAATTCATCAAATATTTCTTGTTGGTATGATTCTTCTATTGCTTGGATTGGATCTTTAGCTAAAACTCCTTCACCTTTTACTAAGGCATTATATGCTTTTTCTACTCTATCCCATCTCTTATCCCTGTCCATTGCATAGTATCTTCCAGATAGGGTTGCTATTTTTCCTACACCTTTTTCTTTCATCTTTTCTTGCAATTCTTGGATATATCCTTCTCCTGATGCTGGTAATGTATCTCTTCCATCCATAAATGCATGTATGAATACATTGTTGTCCAATCCTTTTCTTTTTGCTAATTCTAATAATCCATATAAATGTCTTTGGTGTGAGTGTACTCCACCGTCTGATAATAGTCCCATTATATGTAATTTCGAATTATTTTTCTTTACATTTTCGATTGCTTCTGTGAATTCTGGAATGCTGAAAAAATCTCCATCTTCAATTGATTTTGTGATTTTTGTCAATTTTTGATATACAATTCTTCCTGCTCCTATATTTGTATGTCCTACTTCTGAATTTCCCATTTGTCCATCTGGTAATCCTACTGCTGCACCACTTGCGTCAATATGTGATACTGGACATATTTTTCTTAATTTATCAATGTTTGGTTTTTTTGCCAAATTTACTGCATTTCCTTCATTATTTGGATTTTCACCGAATCCATCTAATATCATTAACATTGTTAATTTTTTACTCATTTTTCTACCTTCTAACTATCTTTATTTATCAAAATTTACTATTTCTGCAAATGATTTAGCTTCTAGCGATGCTCCACCTACTAAACCTCCATCGATGTCTTTCATTTCGAATAATTCTTTAGCGTTTGAACCTTTTACACTTCCGCCATATAGTATTGATACATCATCTGTATTGAATAGTGATTTTATTTTTTCTCTTATTGCTTGGATTGCATTTTGCGCATCTTCTGATGTTGCTGTTTTTCCTGTTCCTATTGCCCAAATTGGCTCATATGCAATTACAATTTTATCTAAATCACTTGCTGTTAAATCTACTAAACCTTTTTCAATTTGACTTGTGATAATTTCAATTGTTTTTCCATCTTCTTTTTCTTCCAATGTTTCTCCTACACAGATGATTGGTGTTAATCCGTATTCTAATGCTTTTTTTGCTTTTTTATTAACAATTTCATCTGTTTCGTTAAAATATTGTCTTCTTTCTGAGTGACCTACTATTACATATTTACAGTTTACACTTTTTAGCATTGGTGCTGATATTTCTCCTGTATATGCTCCTTTGTCTTCATAGTGCATATTTTGCACTCCTACTTGAATATTTGTTCCTTGTGCCATATTATTTGCATAGAAAAAGTCTGTGAATGGGACACATATAATTACTTCATTGTTTGTGTCTTTTACTAATGGTTCTATTTCTTCTATAAAGCTAATTGCCTCGTTTGGAAGCATGTTCATCTTCCAGTTTCCTGCGATTATATTTCTTCTCATTTTTATCTCCTGTTGATTATTTATTTGTAATACATTCAATTCCTGGCAATGTTTTTCCTTCGATGAATTCTAATGATGCTCCACCACCTGTTGAAATGTGTGTCATTTTATCTGCTAATCCTGCTTTTGTTACAGCTGCTCCTGAGTCTCCTCCACCAATGATTGTTATTGCATCTGTTAGGCTTGCTAGTTTGTTTGCTATTGAGTTTGTTCCTGTTGCAAATTGATCAAATTCAAATAGTCCTACTGGACCATTCCATAATACTGTTTTTGCTGTATCTAATTCTTTTTCATAGATTGCAATTGTTTCTGGACCAATATCAAATCCTTCCCATCCATCTGGAATTTCTTTATATGATACTACTTTGCTTTCTGTTGTTGGTGAGAATTCTTTTCCTACTTTTGTGTCAACAGGTAATAACATTTTTACTCCTCTGTCTTTAGCTTTTTGAACTAATTCTCTAGCTAAATCTAGTTTATCTTCTTCACAGATTGAGTTTCCTACTGAATATCCTTCTGCTTTGAAGAATGTATATGCCATTGCTCCACCTATTAATAGTGTGTCTACTTTGTCTAATAATGCGTTTATTACTCCTATTTTGTCAGATACTTTCTTTCCTCCTAAGATTCCTACAAATGGTCTTACTGGGTTATTTAATGCATCTCCTAAAATCTTTAATTCTTTTTCAATTAAGAATCCACATGCTGATGGTAAAAAGCTTGCTACTCCTGCTGTTGATGAGTGTGCTCTATGGCATGTTCCAAATGCATCATTTACATATAATTCTGCTAAACTTGCAAATTCCTTTGATAGTTCTTCATCATTTTTTTCTTCTCTTGCATCAAATCTAACATTTTCTAATAAAACTACTTCTCCTGGTTTTATTTCTGATGATAATCTTTTTGCGTCTTCTCCTACTACATCTTTTGCTAATTTTACTTCTAGTCCTAATTGTTTTGATAATTCTGCTGCTACTGGAGCTAGTGAAAATTCTGGTTTTACTTCTCCCTTTGGTCTTCCTAAGTGTGAGCATAAAATTACTGCTGCATTATGCTCTAATAAATATTTGATTGTTTCTAATGATGCTACAATTCTTGAATTATCTGTTATATTTAATTCTGAATCTAGTGGTACGTTGAAATCGCATCTTACTAATACTTTTTTTCCATTTACATCTAAATCTCTAACTGTTACTTTATTCATTTTATTACCTCTTATTTTATTATATTGCAAAAAAGCGGCTCTTTTAGAACCGCCTTTTTATAATTATTTTGCTAATTCTGCAAAATATTTGATTGTTCTAACCATTTGACATGTATATGAATTTTCATTGTCATACCATGATACTACTTGTACTGTGAATTCTCCATTTCCATTGTCTAAAACCATAGTTTGTGTAGCGTCGAATAATGATCCATATTTCATCCCTATTACATCTGATGATACGATTTCTTCCTCTGTATATCCAAATGATTCATTTGAAGCTGCTTTCATTGCTGCATTGATTGATTCTTTTGTAACATTTTCACCTTTTACAACAGCTGTTAGAATTGTTGTTGATCCTGTTGCTACTGGTACTCTTTGTGCTGCTCCAATTAATTTTCCATTTAATTCTGGAATTACTAATCCGATAGCTTTTGCTGCTCCTGATGATGCAGGTACTATATTAACTGCTGCTGCTCTTGATCTTCTTAAATCACCTTTTCTATGTGGTCCATCTAATAACATTTGATCACCTGTATAAGCATGTATTGTGCTCATGATTCCTGATTGAATTGGTGCTAAGTTATTTAATGCTTGTGCCATTGGTGCTAAGCAGTTTGTTGTGCATGATGCTGCTGAAATAATTTTATCATCTGCTGTTAATATATTGTGGTTTACATTGAATACTACTGTTGGTAAATCATTTCCAGCTGGTGCTGAAATTACAACTCTTTTTGCTCCTGCATTAATGTGTGCTTGTGCTTTTTCTTTTGATGTGTAGAATCCTGTACATTCTAATACAACATCTACATCTAATTCACCCCATGGTAAATCATTTGCATCTTTTTCAGCATAAATTCTAATTGTTTTTCCATCTACAGTGATTGAGTTTTCTCCTGCTACTACTGTTTCTCCTTTTTCATATCTTTTTTGTGCTGAATCATATTTTAATAAATAAGCTAACATTTCTGGGCTTGTTAAGTCGTTGATTGCTACAACTTCATAACCTTCTGCTCCAAACATTTCTCTGAATGCTAGTCTTCCTATTCTTCCAAATCCATTAATTGCTACTTTTACTGACATAATTTTTTCCTCCTCATCATGTTTTTATTAATTACATCGTGTTTATTTTATTATATTAGCTTTTAAATTTCAATGTTTTTTATATATTATTTTGATTATTGCATATATTTTAAATGCTTATTTTACTTTATTTTCACTATTTCGTAAGTAGTCTGGTTTTATGTGGTTTTTATGTGTTTTTTTGTATGTTGTTTTAATTGCTTTTACTATTTTTTGATGATATGCTTTAATCAGGTTTTAGTTATGTTTAATTTATTTTCAAAATTTTTATATTTATTAATTATAGTAGTAGTCTTAGTAACTTTCTTTTTCACATCGATTTTAAGTGCATCCAATATTTCTTTTTCAAATTCTGATATCTCCAATTCTTATGATTTTGATTTGAATTCTGATTTTGTTTGGCCTGTTCCTCGGATATACTTATATTAGTTCACCTTTTGGTCCTAGAGTTTCTCCTGCTATTGGTGCATCTAGTTTTCATTCCGGCATTGATATTCCAGCTCCTGAAGGTATTAATATTTACGCTATTTGTGATTTACAAGTCTATTTCTCTGGATGGGGTGCTGGCCGGTGGATATACCATTTCTGCTAAAATCAATGATTTTCTAAAAGTTTCTTATTGCCATGTTCACCCTGATTATATGCCTTCTATTGGTTCTTCTTTTAAAAAGGGAAGTCTTATTACTAAGGTTGGTCCTAAAAATGTATATGGCATTCATAACAATCCTTATAAAGATTCTAATGGCAATCCTACAAATGGTGCTATGACTGGATGTCATCTACATCTTACTTTAAAAGAAAATGATAAAGCGGTGGACCCTCTAAAATATTTAAAGAAACAATAAAAAACACTATTTGTTAAATTATATATAACAAATAGTGTGGATATTTTACCTAAAATTATAGTCATTATCTTCTCTATGATAAATTTCTTGTATTTTTCCTTTTGTAAATTTGAGAATTTTATTAGGATAAATATTTTTTATAAATTGTCTATCATGGCTAATAGCAATTACAGTTCCATTAAAATCTTTTAAAACTTCCTCAATTGCTTCTAATGCCTCGATATCAAGATGATTTGTAGGTTCATCTAAAATAAGTGTATTTATATCTTCTAATGAAAAAATAGCTAGCTTTAACCTTGTTCTTTCTCCAGGACTTAAAATAGAGTATTTCTTTGTTCTTTCTTCATAATCAAAATTGAATTGACTTAATACTGTATATATTATGGAACTATCATCAATCTTTTGATTTTTTAATGAATTCTTTACATATTCTTCAATAGATTCATTATTTTGTTCTTTCGTATCCTGTGATATATAACCTATTTTTATTCCATTACCAATATATGTTTGTCCCTCAATTTGTTTTTGCTCTTCTATTAATGTTTTTAAAAATGTTGATTTTCCGGCACCATTATCACCGGTTATGACAATTCTTTCACCATATTTTATATGCAAATTGATTGGCTCTGTTTTAAATCCATTATCATATCCTGAGACTAAATCTTTAGCAATTATATCAGTGTTACCTTCTTTTTTAGAATTTGGAATTTCAATATGCAATTTATTTTTTATTTTAGGTCTATCCATAATTTCCATTTGACTAATTTGATTTTCAATTTTTTTCGCATTACTAGCCAATGTTTGAGACCTATCTCTTAAATACCCTCTTGTAAGTTTATCTTTATCTGTAACTTCTTGTTTATTTCCTTTTTGTGCCCATTCTTTTTTCTGATTAATGCTCTTTTTTAAATCTCCTATTTTTTCTTGTTGTTCTTGATACCTTTTCAACTCCGATTCTTCTTGTTGTTGCTTAAACTTTTTATATTCACTATAATTTCCTGGATATTCTATTAAATCTCTTGTGAAATAATCAATTTCAACAATTTTGGTTACAACATCGTCTAGGAACTTTCTATCATGTGATACAATTATTGCTGGACACTGCGTTTCTTGTAAATATTTTTCTATCCATTCTATTGATTTTAAATCCAAGTTATTTGTTGGTTCATCTAAAATTAATAAATCAGTACCTTTTAGTAAAACTGCTGCGAGCATTACTTTCTCTTTTTGTCCTCCTGATAGCTCTTTTATCTTTTTAGATTTAATTTCTTGATTCAAACCTAATCCCAATAGAACTTTATCTAATTTATAAGGAATATTATAACCATCTAATCTAATATATTCATTCTGTATATTACAATATTCATCTATTTTATTTTGATCATTATCCATTTCATTTTCAAGCTCATGTAAACGTGCTTCTAACACATCTATTCCAATGTACTTTTTTATAAAGGATTCAATATCATAATTTTCTTCATGAATTGTAAACTCTTGTTTAAAATATCCTATTAGTATGTTTTCTTCTCTTAGTATTTCTCCTGTATCTGGCTCTTCCTCTCCTGAAATTATCCTAAGTAATGTCGTTTTTCCTACTCCGTTATGCCCTATTATTCCTATTTTTTCTTTTTCATTTATAGAAAAAGATATATTATTTAATATGTCTTTTCCGTTGTATGATTTTGATATATTTTTACACTTTATCATAATTCACCTCATTATTTTATATTTAAAAGGTCATATTATAAAAAAACAGAGAAGCTAAAGCCTCTCTGTATGAATGTTTAGTATTAAACTCTTTCCATGTATTCGCCTGTTCTTGTATCTACTCTTATAACATCTCCTATGTTGATAAACATTGGTACAGATATCTCTAATCCATTTTCTAATGTTGCTGGTTTTCCAGATGTTGTTGTTGTGTTTCCTGCAAATCCTGGTTCTGTGTATGTTACTTCTAATTCAACTGAAATTGGTAATTCAATTGAGAATACATTTCCTTTATATGATAATAATTTCGCATTAATATTTTCTTTTAAATATTTGATATTATCTCCAAGTTGTTCTTTATTTAATGGAATTTGTTCATATGTTTCATTGTCCATGAAATAATATAAACCATCTGTTTCATATAAATATTGCATTTCTTTCTTTTCAATTTCTGCTGCTGGGAATTTTTCAGATGGGTTGAATGTTTTTTCTAAAACAGCTCCTGAAATAACATTTCTTATTTTTGTTCTAACAAATGCTGAACCTTTTCCTGGTTTTACGTGTTGGAATTCAACTATTCTGTAAACGTTTCCATCCATTTCAAATGTTGTTCCGTTTCTAAAATCTCCTGCTGAATATACTGATGCCATATTATGTGCCCCTTTCTAACTTTTATATTCTTCTTTTCAATAGGTATATTATACAATAGAATTGACTTTATTTCAAGACTTTGAGTTAATCTAAGCTCTTTTATATAAAAAAACATTTTACTTATATGAAAAAAAATCAGGGAGTTACCCTGATTTTTTATGTTTATTTCTTGTTAATATATCCTTCAAGTATATATACTGCAGCGATTGTATCTACAATACCACGTTTTTTATGATTATTTATATTTAAATAATTCATTGTTTTGTGTGCTTCAACAGTTGTTAATCTTTCATCAATTTTTATTACTGGTATTGTATTGAATCTTGATTTTAGTTTATGTATAAATTCATCTGTTTGTTTTGAACGTTCACTTTCTGTTCCATTCATGTTTATTGGATTTCCAATTACAAATGTATCTACTTCATATTCTTCAACTATTTCCGCTAATCTTCGTAAAATGACTTTATCACTACCGTTGTTATTTATTGTTTCTAGACCTTGTGCAGTTATTCCAATTGGGTCTGTTATTGCTATTCCTGTCCTTGTTAAACCGTAGTCTATTCCTAATTTTCTACCCATATTTTTCCTATCAATTATTTAATATATGATTTTACTAATTTTTCTAGAAGCTCATCTCTTTCAATATTTCTTATTAAGTTACGCGCTCCTTTATGACTTGTGATATATGTTGGGTCTCCTGATAGGATGTATCCTACTATTTGATTTATTGGATTATACCCTTTTTCTTGCAATGCGTCATATACTTGCTTTAATATTTCCTTTGTTTCTTCGTTTCTTTCTCTTTCAAGATTGAAGCTGACTGTTTCATCTGTTACCATATTTTTTACCTCCATTGATCCTTACAATATAGTTATTGAATTGTCATCTGATTGATCTATAAATTCTTCCATACGTTTTAGTACTCCATCCAAAGATGTTCCTTTGTAATAACGTGATATTACTAATCTTATTCTTGGACTTACTGTTACTTTTGGCGTATTTTCAGAATCTTCTGGAACATTCATTATCTTAAAATCATCTGCTGCGGGTATTATCAATTTTTCTAATTGTGGTTTTATATTTTTTACATAGTCTGATACACCGTCTTTGTCTACACCTGAGAAGGCGATTACAAATTTTGGTCCCATATATCTTACAAATAGATATTCTTTTGCTAATCCTTTTTGTACTTCTTTTGAAACTACTGTAATTACATCATTTCCTGTTTTACGGCTAACTTGTAAATTTATTTGTGGTAAATTTACTAATTTAAACATTACTATTGCTGATGAACCATATTGGTCTATTGTTTTTTTGCCAACACCACTATATAAGTATTCTACACTTTTTAATCCAGAAAATTCATCATCCCTTATTATATTTTCTAGTGTTGCTTGATTTTCTATAGTTTTTAACATTGTTACTATGTTATTTCTTACTACTTCTAATATTGTTGTATCAATCTTATCAAATTCGTGTGGTATACTTCCTTCAATTATCCAATATCCTATATATACGTTGTTTACGTATAGTGGGAAGAACATTGCACATTTGGCTCTTCCAAATTCACTTTTTTGGTATGGTAATTTTTCCATATCATTTTCTACAGTTATGTATTTAGAAGTCGCTGTTTTTATACTGTCTGCAAATATAGGAAAACTTTGAAGGTCTCTTAAAACATCCCAGTGTTTTTTATCAACATTTGATGCCTTTACTACATATTTTGATCCATCAAATATTACTATTGTAGAATATTTGATCATGTACTTACTGATTAATATGTCATTAATGGCTTCTAATTTTTCATTCACTGAAAGTTGTTCACCTAGAGTGTTCATAAATTCTTGTAGTATGCTTAAACTTGTTACTCTTTGATTTAGGTTAGTATATGTGTCTATTTTTTTATGTATTGAATAATTATAAACTAATAGTCCTAATACTATTGCTACTAAGAATATTATCACTCCTAATGTCATAAGATTCACCTCACTTTTATTATTTTCTTTTGTTAATAGTTCTTTTTCATTTTATTTAATGTGTCATTCATTTCGTTTGAATATAAATTATTGTTCATTAAATATTGGTTTGGATTGAATTCATTGTATTGTGCATTTTTATTTGGTTTTTCTGGTTCTTCCTTTTGTTTTTTGCCATTTAATTTTCCTGCAAAAAATCCACGTTTTTTACTTTTATTTTGAGCTGCTGTATTTATTTTAGCTAACTCAGGTGCTGTTCCATATATTATTGAAGCTAATTTATCCAAACTATTTAAGAATACTGTTGGATAACCATTTAATGTCATTTGACATGTTGCTATAACATCCATATATCTTGTATATGCTTGCATATCGAATGGTATTAATATTGCTGGTACATTTTTGCTATTGAATAATTCTTTTTGCAATGTCATTGTTGGTTCATTATATCTTGTTAATCCTTCAATAACTATTTCCGCTGGTAATCGTTTCATATTCATATATTTATTAATTATGATTCTTAATTTTTCTTCTTGTAATAAACCTTTGTCTTTTAATTCACTTAAGAATTTTGTTATTGGCTGTATTGTTAATGCATCCATTGATTGAACAACGTATATTTCACTTGCATATGCAAAGAATTTTTCGTTTGTTTCAAAATCTGAATCCACTAAAATTATATCATAATTATGTGTTAATGTTGAAACTATTGCCTCAATATCTTCTGTTTTATTTTCTAAGCCTCCGTCTGGAATATTTGTGTAAACTGTTAAGTATCTACTTACATCCAATCCCTTTGCTAGACCATTTTCCAAATTCCTTATTGATGATACTGCTTTATTTATTAATGGTTCATCGTTGTTAGTGTATATATAGAATGAATTTCTATTTTGTGTTTCATCCAATATTGCTACTTTAACATTTGATTGTATTAACATTTGTGCTAAATTGTTTACAATGAACGATACTCCATTTTTACTTGTTCCTGTAAACACGCATAGTTTTCCACTTCCCATATTTAACATTGATTGTGGTTGTTCTACATATTCTTCATTTTGATTATATAGTTGTGGATTTTGAAAATTATTAGGCATAAATGTATTTTCATATGTTTCTTGTTGTACTAAATTTGCATATGTGCCTAAATCATTGTTTACATTCATATCATTTTCAAATGGTGAAGGAATATTATATGGATTAAATCCTCCATCATTTTCTTGTTGTTTTACTTCTTCTGGTTGTGTTTGTGATTGAATTCCAACTGGTTTTGGTATGTTTCCTAAAATGTCATTAATATTTGTTGGTTGTTGTACTTCATTTTCAAATGGTGACCTTGCATTTTGAATTTGATATAAATCTTCTTGATTATTATATGCATTTTGTTCAGTTTTATATGTATTTGTTTCTACTGGATTGTTTGCTACATTTTCTTCAACTTGATTTATGTTTGTTGAAATTGGTGCTATTTCTTCACCGAAAAAAGAATCTACAGATGTATCATATGATGGTACATTTTGTTCTTGATTCATTTTAATTTCAGCTTGATTATCGTTGAATACTGATGTATCAAACATATTCTTTGTTTCTTCATCTTTTTGATTATATTCCGGTTGTTCTGCAACTTCTCCAAAAATACTTGGTAATTCGTAATTATCATTTGCTGTGTCTATTGCTGGCATTTGATTTATTTGAATTGAGTTGTTTTCAAAATTACTTGTTGGTATTGTAACCATTGGTGGTTCAATATTTTGAACAACTGGTGTATATTCATTTTGAATTGGTTCAAATCCTAAACTTGGCATTGAATTTAATTCTTCATGATTCATATTATTCCATGCTGGAATTGTCTCAATTGGATTATGTGTCTGAACTGGTTCGATTGGATTGAATGTATGAACTGGTTCAACTGGTTTAATCTCTTCAACTGGATTATATGTTTGAACTGATTCGATTGGATTATATGTTTGAACCTGTTCTATTGGTTTAAATGCCTGAACTGGTTCGATTGGCTTAATCTCTTCAACTGGATTATATGTTTGAACTGATTCAATTGGATTGAATGTCTGAACTGGTTCTATTGGCTTAATCTCTTCAGTTGGATTATATGTTTGAACTGGTTCAATTGGTTTAAATGCCTGAACTGGTTCTATTGGTTTAATCTTTTCAGTTGGATTGAACGTCTGAACTGGTTCAACTGGTTTAATCTGTTCAATTGGATTATATGTTTGAACTGGTTCAATTGGATTGAATGTATGAACTGGTTCAATTTTTTTAATCTCTTCAACTGAGTTATGTTGTTGGATTGAATTAATTGATAGTACTGGGTCAGGTATTCTTATTGTTTCCAATTTCTTATTTTGATCAAAATTATTTTCTTGAGCTTGTATTTGATACATTGAATTGAATGAGTTTAAATCTTCAGCTGGTTGAGCATTCTCCATCGGCTCAATTACAGTTTGAGTTTGATTTAATTCATCTTCTGGCTTAATTTTGCGAGGTCTTCCTCTTCCTCTTTTGGGTTTATCTTCAACATCTTCAATTGGTGTTTTACGAGGTCTACCTCTTCCTCTTTTTACTTCTTGTGCTAAATCCTGTTCACCTTCTCCAATTTCTTCAGTTTCTTTTTTTTCTAAATAATTTGGTTCATCTATTTTTTTTTCGTTTTCATCATTGTAAAAAAAATTTGATGGTGTATTGTTATTTAAAATATTAGTTTTCTGGATTTCATCTTTTATTTGTTCCATTTGAGTTGGTTGAAAAAAATTTGCATTAGCATTTTTTTCTTCCTCTGTTTGTTTTTCTTCTATGGGTGTTTCTTCTAAATGAAATTCTGGCACTTCCTGTGTTGGAATTGGTTCTGGATCAGGAATTACTGGTGTATCGAAAACTGATGCAATATCTTGATAAGCATTTTGCTCAGTTTTAGGCTCAGCATCCATCTCTAGATTTTTTTTTTGTTCTTCCAAATCAATATTTAAATTTTCTTGATTTGAATTCTGTTGATTAATATCAGGCATACTATTTACTGAATTCTGTTGATTAGCATTAGGTATGCTATTTACTGAATTTTGTTGATTAGCATTAGGTATGCTATTTGCCGAATTTTGTTGATTAACATTTGGCATTCTATTACCATATTGTGCATTTGCAAACTGATTATTTTGAACCTGCATTGGGTTCATTTGTATATTTCTATTTTGCATGTTTGCAAATTGATTATATGGGTTTTGTATATTATTCATTTGATTGTTTTGTGGATTATTTGTAAATTGCATATTTGGATTTTGAACATTATTATTGCGTGGCATTTGGCCCATCTGTCCCATTTGAGTTGGCTCTGGTCTTGGTCCCATATTTTGATGTCCTTGTTGCATATTCATCATGTTGGGATTTCTTTGCATTGTATTATTTTGTTCAACATTTGGTTGTATTGGTCTTTGACCTTGATATGCATTTGGAATATTTCTGTTATATGGATTTCCTTGATTATAGTTGTTCATATAAGGATTTCCTTGCATTGGTCTTTGCATTTGATTCATTTGACCATTGTTCATGTATGGATTATTCATAAATTGTCCATTAATTCCATTATTATTTACATATGCATTCGTGTTATTAAATTCTGTAACAGGATGTGATAATGTAGCTGGTATTACAACTGGTTGATCTAATTTTTGACCATTACTGATATCTACTGTTAATAGTTCAGCTCCTGTTTTTTTCTCATTTTTGTTTGTTTTATTATTTAATAAAAATAATTGTTGATATCTTACTGAATACTTTTCTAAGATTGACTTAACACTCATTGGAAGAAAATTAACAATTATTTTTAATTGCTTTGGATTATATTGTGAAGCTATGATATCAAAGCTCTCTACACATTTTTGTTCATTTCCAGCAATTTTAGTATAATGATTTAATATGCTTTGAATTTCTGATTCACTAACGTCTTCTCCTGTTATTGGATCATATTCTTCTGTTCTATTCATGTTATAATATGCTTTTGCTTCTTTTTTTCCACGTGGTTTTGATATCAATTCACATACTTGTTCAATTGTTCTATCCGCCCCTGTGATTGCATTGTATATTGACATACTGAATAGTTTTGCCAAAATTGGATCATTTCTTGTTCTTCTATCAGAACATATTAAAATTATTGGAATATCAGATCCTGATTGTTGTGATGCTTCATCACTTACTTCATCCATTTTTTCTAAGATAAATCTATCTATTCTATCATAATTATTGTCAGCAATTGGTTCCAAATCTTCCCCAATTACAATCGCATCATAATCTCTTTCGTTTTGTAGTTCTTTTAAAATCGCATTGAAATAATATACGCTTTTACTTGTTATTATTTCTTTGTATTTTTGTTGGTATCTACTTGTTATTTCTGATACGATGTTTTCATCATTTATCGCAAATAATACTTTCATTTATTTCTAGCCCCTCCAGCCTCTTACAATAATAGCGAATATTAAAGGTAATAGTTGACATACGACTAATGCAGTTACTACTGCTATCATTGAATTAAATCCTTTGTCTAGTGCTTCCATGTGTCTTGTTCCTAGCACATATTCATAAATTGCACTTACTGCAATTCCCAATATAGCAAGAGGTATACTGTAAATTCTTACTTTGTCTAATATATAGGCAACTACTCCAAAAGCTGCATTTCCATATTGCTTTTGATAATCTTCGATACTTTTTAATTCCTTTGTTCTTATTTCAATTAATTGTCCTTTTGTGTGTTCTGAAATTAAGCCTTCATCTTTTTTATTTGTCACTTGCGCAATAGTATCTGATTTGTTTTGTGAATATACTAGTTGTTGTTGGTTTGCATTAGCATTTGCATTGGCATTATTATTTTGCATTACTGCTTGTGCTGTTTCTGTATTTTCATTAACTTGTGCTGTTGCTTGTGCTTGCTGTGTGTATTGTACTTGTCCATTATTTATTTGTTGCTCTGCTTGTGTTTGATATACACTTGCTGCATTTGTATTTGATTTAATTAAAAGAATTGACAATATAATTCCAAAAATTATAATTGTTTTTTTCATAAAATCCTCCCCACGAATGTGCTTCATTCTACTAAACTTCAATAATATCATACACTAAAGTAGCGAAAATATCAACTAAATTTTACAATTTGTTGTAGAAATATGTCATCCATTTATAGACTTTTTCTCCCCATCTTTTGTCGCTTGCATATGATGTATTAACACCTGTTACTGTTGCTCCATGGAAATATGTTCCTTGTGCTATTTCTCCATTATAAATTGGTGTTCCTTTTGGGTTTAAATAGTATTTTACCAATACCCTTGATACTAAATCTATTCCTGATTCATATGCTCCAAATTGACTTGCATATGCTGATGGGTCTCTATCATATGCTCCATATCCAAATAAGTTTTTTGTTCTTAATGATAGTGCTGATGTTCCCCAACCACTTTCGTGTACGGCAATTGCTGCTACAAATAATCCGTTTACATTGTATTGTTGCTCTACATAGTAAAAATATTGATATATATTTTTAAATACATTTTGTTTGTCATTTGGATCATTTGCTAATATTTGTCTAAATTGTTCTAGTGTTAACCCACTTCTTTTGTTTAATAACATACTTATTCCAAAATTTTGTGTTAATTGCTCTTTGGTATATACTGGCATACCTCCATCTACATTCTCAGAGTCATTTATATATTCCATTTTCGATTTAGGAACCCATCCTGTTTGATTATCTATTTTTACATTGTACCAATCATTTTTTGCTTCTTTTATTATGACTGTATCTGTTTTAGCAAGTTTCTTTATCGTATTTGATTGTTCATTTGCATCTGTTTTCAATTCTGTTTCATTTTCAATTGCTTTTAATTTGTCACCTGCAATTGGAACGTAATTTGCAGAGTATGCTCCTGTTCCTACTTCAACAATTTTATCCCTTGCCACTTTCTTAACTTCTACGGATATAGGCTGTGTAGCTACTAGGGTTCCATTTTTATAAGTACTTCTTACAATTTCATTTTGCTTTCCATCCTGTCCTTCTTGAATGGTTTGAATTTTTCCTTTTGCTAAACTTGAATTTTCACGATACTGTGTTGTGAACTCTATATCCGATTCTTTTTTTTCAATTTTTTCCGTTATTTTTTCTTTTTCGTTATTACTGATTATCTCTTCAATGTTATAGTTTTTTGACATATTTTCTGTCATTGATTGTCTAACTTCTTTTAAAATTTCTTCTGTTGGATATGTAATTTCTACATCTGTTTGTTTAACTTTTTTATTGTTTTTATTTATAGCAAAAATAATAGCCAAAGCTAATGCTATCGCTATTATTGTTGAAATTATTAATATTATTATCTTTTTTCTTTTTTTCATCACAAAATTCCTATAAATTATTTGTCATAATTTTATATTTATTTGTACTTCTTTGTCAAATTATTTTTACTGGATCAAATTTTATAAAATCAGAACTTATCAATTTTAATTCAATACCATTTACAAGTCCTTCTATTCTTTCTTCATGTGAATATCCATGTAAATGACCGTAAAAACATTTTTTGATATTATATTTATTCATTAATCTAATAAATTTACTTGTATCTAAATTACCTTTTACTACTGGTGGATAGTGCATGATGCATATCATTTCTTTTTCATTGCCATATAGTTTTTTTCCTGCTTGTATTGAATTTTCTAATCTAATTAGTTCTCTTGCTATTATTTTATTATTTTCTTCATTTTCTAAAAAAGTCCAGCCCCTAGTTCCTACAATTACATAGTCTTCACATTCTATTGCGTTATTATATAAAAATTCAATATTTTTCAAGCCGTTGTCTGCTATGAATTTGTTCATTTTCTTTAACGTTGTCCACCAATAATCGTGATTGCCTTTTAATAATATTTTTCTTCCTGGTAATTTGTTTATGAACTCAAAATCTTTTAAAGATTCTTCTAAACTTATTCCCCATGAAAAGTCTCCTGGTAATAAAACTGTGTCTTGATCTGTTATTTTTGATACCCAATTTTGTTTTAACTTTTCTTCATAATCTTCCCAAACATTGCCGAATATATTCATTGGCTTGTTCGTGCCATATGATAAATGTAAATCTGCTATTGCATAAATAGACATATTTTTCCTTTCTAAGGAATTATAATTTTAAATTTGGAATTGCGTTTAATGTTAAGTCATCTACTTTGTTGTTTATAAAATTATAATATCCGCTTGATGCTATCATTGCTGCATTATCAGTGCAAAGTTTTAAATCAGGCATGTATACTTTTGCATTTTCTATTTTTTCAAATTCGCTTCTTATATATGTGTTTGCTGATACTCCACCCGCTAAAACTATTTTATCTTCTCCTGTGAATTCCATTGCTTTTTTTATGGTGTTTATCAATATTTCTGCTACTGTTTTTTCAAAGCTTTTGCATAGATCTGCTTTATTTATTTCAGGATTTTTATGATGTAAATTTATTACTGCAGTTTTTATTCCACTAAAACTAAAGTCCATATTGTCAAAATGTGTTTTTGGCAATTCTATGTTTGCTTCTCCGTTTTGTCCTATTTTATCCACTTTTGGTCCACCTGGATACCCAAGTCCTATGACCCTTGCAATTTTATCAAACGCTTCACCTACTGCGTCATCAACTGTTCTTCCTAATACTTCAAATTCAGTATAATTTTTGACATGAATTATTTGTGTATTTCCTCCTGACATCATCATACATAGAAATGGTGGTTCTAAGTCCTTATGTGTTATGTAGTTTGCTGCTATATGCCCTTCAATATGGTTGATGCCATTTAAGGGCTTCTTTGTTGCATAACTTAAACCTTTTGCATATGATAAACCAACTAATAGTGCTCCTACTAGACCTGGCCCATTTGTTACTGCTATATTATCTATATCTTTTAATTCAATATTTGCTTGTTTTAATGCTTCATGCATTACTGCAGAAATATTTAATATATGATTTCTGGATGCAATTTCTGGAACTACTCCACCATATAATGTGTGTATATCAATTTGTGTATTTATTACGTTAGATAATACTTCCCTACCATTTTTTACAACTGATATTGATGTTTCATCACAACTTGATTCTATTCCTAGTGTTAATATATCTTTCATTTCTTTCCTCTATATTAAAATTTTACCAGCTATTGTGTAGATTAAACTTAATAAAAATTTATTTATTCCTCCAATTATTGGGCTTATTAGCATTGTTGCTATTGGTGTTACCCAAATTATTATGAACACTATATACAACAATCTTTCGTTGTTTGTGTACCACGCTCTTGCTTTTTCTGGTAGTAATGCTACTAGAATTTTTGATCCGTCAAGTGGTGGTAATGGAATTAAATTAAATACTCCTAGTCCAACATTTATCGAAATTATATACCTTATTATTAACGCTAATGTGTGTCCTACGGGGTTGGTTATTGCAAATATAAATCCAAATCTTAAATATAATGCTAATATTATTGAGAATATTATCGCTAATAAAAAATTCATTATTGGTCCTGCTAGTGACACTAATGCATTTCCCTTTTTTATAGATATTGTTCTTTTGAAATTGTTTGGATTTATTTCAACAGGCTTTCCCCATCCAAATCCTACAAATAGCAATAATATCATACCATATATGTCAATATGCTTTAATGGATTTAGTGTTAATCTTCCCTGCCTTCTTGGTGTGTCATCACCTAATTTATCTGCCACAAATGCATGTGCATATTCGTGGAAAGTAATTGCTATCAATATTCCAGGTATTGCTGTTATTAATGCTATTATTTTCCCCGGTGTGTTTGCGTATTGTATAAAATTACTTATCATTAATACTACTAGTATTATCATCATTGTTGGATTACTTGAAAACCCTCCAAAATACATTTTTATCCTCCTAAATAATCATTTAAAATAGCGGTGCTACTAGTTTTAAAAGATTGTCTTTAAAACCTCTTATATATGATTTTTTTATTTCTTCTTTTTTTATTAATTTAGATTTTTGCATTGTTTCTAAATAATCTTTTTTTACTTGATTTAATATGCTTGATTTATAGAATATAGAATTATTTTCAAAATGTAAAAATAAACTTCTAAAATCTAAATTTACTGTTCCTATTGCGCATATTTTGTCATCAACTATCATTGATTTTCCATGTAAAAATCCTGGTGTGTATGTGTATATTTCAATTCCCGCTTCTGCTAATGTTCTATAATAACTTCTGGTTATGGAATATGCAAATTTTTTATCTGGAATTCCTGGCACTATAATTTTTATATCAACTCCTCTACGTGATGCATGTAATAGGGCGTTTAGAATTGTTTCGCCCAACATCAAATATGGGGTATAAAAATAAATGTATTTTTTAGCTTGTGAAATTATATCCACGTAGATATTGTAACTTGTTGGTTCAATATCTGATGGAATGTCATAGTACGAAAATACATACCCATCCTTTTTTGGATAATCTTTTTCTTCTAATTTCATAATATCATAATTGTCAATTTTATCTTTTGAAAAAGCATTCCAAAATTCTATATACATTTGTACATATGGCTTTGCTGCATTTCCTTTTAATTTAAATCCAATATCTTTCCAATGTCCAAATCTTATTTTTTCATTAATATATTCATCTGCTAAATTTATTCCACCACTATATACTATATTTCCATCTATTATCATCATTTTTCTGTGATCCCTATTGTTTAAGGCTCCACGAATAAAAATCAATGGATTGAAGGCAGTTACTTTTATTCCTTCTTTTCTTAATTTTTGTGCATTTTTAAAACTGTATGATCCTATGCTGCCAAAGTCATCATACATTAATCTTACATCAACGCCTTCTTTAGCTTTTTCTGCTAATAAATTCATTATATTATAGTAAAATATACCCTTTTTTATTATAAAATATTCAAGATATATTGTTTTCTTTGCTTTTCTTATTTCTTCCAACATATCTCTAAACATATCTTCTCCGATTGGAAAATATTCTGCTTGTTCTACATATTCAATTGGGAATTTAGTCTTATCTTCAAAGAATTTGAATGTTTGATACATTCTTTCATCATCTTCTTTTAATTCTTCGAAAATTTCCGGTTTTGTTGTATTTTTAAATTCTATCTTTTTGCGTGATTCATTTAGTCTCTTCTCTAATTTTTTAGCACTTTGGCCTTTTCCAAAGAAAAAGAAAAACCACGCTCCTAAGACAGGGAATGAAAATATTATTATTATCCATAATATTTTGTAAGTAGATTCTTCCCTTTCAAATATCAAGTTTAATATCAATAACATTCCTATTATTTTTACTATATTTAATGCTATATTATTATCTTTTAGTATCCTGTAAACAATATAGTACCAAAGAATTTGAAGTAAAATCGCTGGTAATATTGCGATTAATCGTTCTATTATTTTTCTCAAAATTTCCTCCGATTAAGTTTATTTTATATAATTAATTATTTCATCTATTTTTACTTCTTCTTCTGTTCCTGTTGCCATATTTTTAATTTTGACTGTATTTGATTCAACTTCAGTGTCACCAATTGTTATTGTATATTTTGCATTCTTCTTGTCAGAATATTTGAATTGTGCTTTTGTGCTTCTTTCCATAATGTCTTTTTCAGCTCTAAATCCGGCGTTTCTTATTTCTCTAAGTAGCTTTATTGCATAATTGTTTGCTTTTTCTCCAATTGTAACTATGAATAAATCTAAATTATTTTCAAATACTTTGCCTTGATTGTTTTCATCAAAGACATTTAATAATCTTTCTTCTCCTATGGCAAATCCTACTGCTGGTGTTGATGGACCTCCTAGTTCCTCAATCATTCCATCATATCTTCCACCACCTACAATTGTTAATCCGTCAGTTTTTGAAACAATTTCAAATACTGTTCTTGTATAATAGTCCAATCCTCTTACTATTCTAGGATCTATTTTATATTCAATTCCTAACTCGTCTAATCCTGCTTTTAATTTTTCAAAATGTTCTTTGCAATCATCACATAGATAATCTAAGATTGATGGAGCATTTTCATTCATTTGTTTATCTGCTTTTTCCTTACAATCCAAGATTCTCATTGGATTTTTATCAAATCTTGATTTGCATGTATCACAATATTTGTCTAAGTTTGGTCTTATATAATTTCTTAATGCTTCTTGGTAGTTTTTTCTACATTCTTTGCATCCAATTGAATTAATATTTAATTCTACACTTGTTATATTTAATTTTTTTAACAAGTCCAATGCCATTAAAATTACTTCTAAATCAGCTTCATAGCTTGATGCTCCAAATAATTCTACACCAATTTGATTGAATTCTCTTTGTCTTCCTTTTTGTACATTTTCATATCTGTACATTGGCATTATATATGATACTTTCATTGGTGATGGTCTACTTGATAAACCATTTTCTATATATGCTCTTACCACTCCCGCTGTTCCTTCAGGTCTTAATGCAATACTTCTTCCACCTTTGTCATCGAATATGTACATTTCTTTTTGTACTACATCAGTTGTATCTCCAACACCTCTTAAAAACAATTCTGTGCTTTCAATTACTGGTACTCTAATGTCATCAAATCCATAACTTGACATTACTCTTCTTGCTGTTTCTTCAACATATTTCCACTTTTCTATTTCGCCAGGTAATATGTCCCTTGTTCCTTTTAATTTTTGTATCATAACATCTACTCCTTCTTTTATATTTCTACTTCATATCCTAATTTTCTTAATGATTTTACCGTTTCTATTGCATTGTATAATGGTCCTGTATATGAGTCTTCTCTAACTTCAACAGTTATTTCACAATCGGTATATTTTTCATATGCTTGCATTATTTCTTTGAGTTTATTTAAATCCTCTTCATTATCACTGTAAAATGGTACTCCATGATCATCTCCTAATCCGTTGTCATGTATATTATTTAAGTGCATCATGTTCATTTTTACACCATCATTCGCTTGTTTGAATTGTTCATCCCAATTGGTTATTTTAATTCCGTTCGTTATTCTTGAAAATGCTTCAATTGACATCATCATATGACATGTGTCCATTAGTGTGTATATTCTATTTGGAATTATCTCATTTAATACGCCTACAGTATATGATACGTCTGACATATAAAATACTGTTCTAAACCTGTCTCCATCAAATGCTGATATGTTTTCTAATACTAGATCCACATGTGGATTTTTATCCAATATTGCTTTTAACATTGGTCCAATTTTTTCTATTAAAAAATTGTTTTCCATCCAAATTTCTTTTGAATATCGTTCATGTATTACCACTTTTATTCTTTTATTTTCTATTTTAGATATGAATTCTGCATATTCTATTGTGTCACATAACATTTTATAATAAGAATCTTTAAGAATTTGATTTAATGATATTTCGATTTTTCCAGTTTCTGTTTGCACCAATGGTGTATGGACTACTGATATATCTATTTTATCTTCTTCTATCATGTTTTTAGTTATATCATATTCTTCTTTCGCTACTTCTTTATTTATTAATTGTATTTCAATATTTTTGAAACCACTTTTTATTCTTGCCATTAATTGTATTTCTTCTGGCGCTGATTTAGCGTTTATTCTTATCATTTTGTTTCTCCTATTTTTTTCTCTTTACATCATATACACTATCAATTTTTCCTAGTTCTCTTTGAACTTTATTTACCGCTTCAACATCTTTTACTTCTAATGTTAATTCAACCATAACTATTTTTTCTTTGTTAGATTTTGCTTGTACTCCTATGATTTTTGAACCATCTTGTTGTGCTGTTCTCATAATGTCACCTAGTAATTCTTCTCTATCGTTTGCAAATACAGTCATCTCTACATTATATGATTTGTTAGTGCTTTCCTGTGCCCAATATACATCTATTATTCTTTCTTCTTCTTTAAATAAATCCTTTATATTTACACAGTCTTTTGTATGTACTGTTACACCTCTTCCTCTTGTTATATATCCTATTATTTCATCACCTGGAACTGGATTACAACATTTTGATAATTTTATTAAACAGTTATCAATTCCTTTTACGATTATACCTGTTTTTGATACATTATCATTAAAATGATGTCTTGTATGTAATTCTTCAATTTTTTCCTCAATCTCGGTGTTTGGCTTTGTTTTTCTATATTCTTCTAATACCTTTGATAATACTTTTGTAGCTGTTATTGATCCAAATCCTACAGCCGCATACATATCATCTATTGTTTTGAATGAATATTTTTGTAATGTTGATTCTATATTTTTATTTGTTAATAGTTCATCTGAGTTTAATCTTATACGCTTTACTTCTCTTGCGATTATATCTTTTCCACGTTCTATGTTTAAATCTCTTTCATTTTTCTTGAACCATTGTTGTATCTTTGTTTTTGCTGATGAGCTTTTTACAAATTTTAACCAATCCCTACTTGGACCTTTACTGTTATCGTTTGTCATTATATCAACTATATCACCATTGTGTAATGGTGTAATTATTGGCATCATTTTGCTATTTATCTTTGCTCCGACCATTTTATTTCCAATGTCTGCATGTATTGAATATGCAAAATCAATTGGTGTGGCTCCTTTTGGCAATGTTTTTATTTGGCCTTTTGGTGTGAAAACATATACTGAATCTTCAACTAATTCTGTTTTTAATGTTGACATGAATTCGTCTGGATTTTGCATGTCTTTTTGCCATTCCAAACTCTCTCTTAGCCATGCTAGTTTGTCTTCTTTTACTGTTACGTTTTCCTTTTTTCCATGTAAGAAACTTTGCTCTTTGTATGCCCAGTGTGCTGCAATACCGAATTCAGCTATTCTGTGCATATTATATGTTCTTATTTGCACTTCAAATGGTGTTCCATTTGGTCCTAATAATGTTGTATGTAGTGATTGATACATGTTTGGCTTTGGTACTGCTATGTAATCTTTAAATCTACCCGGCATTGGTGTATATAGTTCGTGTACTACACCCAATGCTGCATAACAATCTTTTACTGAGTTTACCAATATTCTTAATGCAAATAAATCATATATCTGATCAAGAGTTTTGTTGTCCCTCTTCATTTTTCTATAGATTGAGTATAAATGCTTTGCTCTTCCTGTTATTTCACATACAATTTTTTCTTTTTTTAGATTTATTTTTATTTCATCTACTATTTGATCAATGAATTTTAATCTTTCTTCTCTCTTTTTAGCTATTCCTTCTACAATTTCTCTGTACTCTTCTGGATATAGATATTTGAATGCTTGATCTTCTAATTCCCATTTCATCGAGAATACACCCAATCTATTTGCTAGTGGTGCATATAAATCTATTGTTTCTTGTGCTATTGCTATTTGTCTATCTCTTTTTAAGAATTTTAATGTTCTTATATTGTGTAATCTATCTGCTAATTTGATTAAAATTACTCTTATGTCTTTTCCCATTGCTAGGAACATTTTTCTATAATTCTCTACTTGTTGCTCTTCTGCAGTTACATATTTAATTTTTGCCAATTTTGTAACACCATTTACCATTTCTGCGATTTCTGGTGAAAATTCGCTTGAAATGTCGTTTAATGTTACTGCAGTATCTTCTGCTAAGTCATGCATTAATGCTGCACATATTGTTGCATCATCCAAACCTAATTCTGCTAATGCGTATGCTACTTGAATTGGGTGAATTATATATGGTTCTCCTGATTTCCTTTTTTGATCACCATGATTTTCAAGAGCATATTTATATGCTCTCATTATAAGCTTTGAGTCACTTTTTCTGTTGTGCATTTTAGCTTGTTTTATTACATCTTCTATTGTTCTATCTACTAATTCTGACATATAATTGCTCTCCTTTATTTTTATGCTTTTCTTATATCTATTAATCTTATTTGAATTGAATCTTTTCCATTAAATGAATTTATTTCAATATTTCCTATAACATCTATTATATCACCTATTTTGTATTCTTTCGCTAATTCTCCTAAATTAAATCCTATTGCGTCTATTATTTTGTCATCCTTTTTTAATGATAATCTTAAATGCTTATTTTCTGATAATGTTCTAATTCCATTTATTTCAACTTTTTCATACATTATTATTGGTTCTGGATTTTCTTCTCCATATGGTTCCAATAATTTTAATGCTTTAATTTTGTCTATATCCAAATCTTCCATTGTTAAAATTTCATCTATGTATATTTCTTTTTCTAATTTGGATATATCTAAATTTTCATCAATATATTTACTTATTGCTTCTTTAAACTTTTCAAAATTCTCTACTTTTAAGCTTAGTCCACATGCCATTGTATGCCCACCAAAACCTAGTAAATATTCTTTTGTACTTGATATTGCTTTATGCAAATCGAATCCTGGAACACTTCTTCCTGAGCCTTTAGCAATATCATCTTCAAAGCATAATAATATACTTGGTTTGTTGAATTTTTCAGTAATTTTTGATGATACTATTCCTATTACTCCATGGTGCCAGTCTTCTTTGCCTAAAATTATACAATTTTTTTCTTCATCTTTCAATTGTGCTAGTGCTTCTTCATATATTTTGTTTCCTATTTTTTGTCTTTCTATATTATATGAATCCAGTGTTTCTGATAATCTTTCTGCTTCTTTAAAATCTTTTGTTATAAATAAATTTAACGAATCATACTGATTACCAAGTCTCCCTGATGCATTTATTCTTGGTGTTATTCCAAACGAAATTGAGGTTGAATTGAAATCTCTTAGATTTGCTTTTGTTAATAATCTTTTTAATCCTAGATTCTTTGTTTGTTTTACTAGCATTAATCCAAGTTTGACTATTACTCTATTTTCATCAACTAATGGCACTAAGTCAGAAATTGTTCCTATTGCTACAATGTCTAAATTTTTTAAATAATTCATTGGATCTAGATTTCTTTTTATTGTTATCGCTTGTGTTAATTTGAAGGCTATACCACATCCTGCTAATTGATTGAATGGATATTTATTGTCTTTGCGTTTTGCATCTATTACTGCTACTGCTTTTGGAATTTCTTCACTTGGTTCATGATGATCTGTTACTATTACATCAAGGCCCAATTCATTCGCATAATCAACTTGGTTATTGGCAGTAATTCCTGTATCAACTGTTATTATTAAATTAATTCCTCTTTCTTTTATCTCTTCAAGTGCTTTATTATTTATTCCATAACCTTCTTTTAATCTGTTTGGAATATACTTATCAACTTCTATACCTATGTCTTTAAAAAAATTTGTTAAAATTGTTGTGCTTGTTATTCCGTCAGCATCGTAGTCACCATAGATTAGAATTTTTTCATTATTTTCTATGGCTTTTTCAATTCTATTAACCGCTTTTTCCATATCGGGTAATAAAAATGGATTATAAAAGTCATCTCTGGTTGGATTTAGAAATTTTCTGATGTCATCTTCTTGCATTTCTCTTCCTAAAATATTTCTATTTGAAATAATCTTAGCTGCTAAATTACTTAAGTTAAATTTTTCTTTTAATAATTTTACTTTTTCATTATTAATTTCTTTTACAATCCATTTATTTGTCATTTATCCGCTCCAATACTAATCTACCATCTCTGCAACTTCATCTGTTCTAACGCTTTGCTTTGTTGGTATTGCTGTTATTTTAAATTTAGATGTTTGATCTCCAAATTTTATTTCTACAATATCATTTATTTTTATATCATAACTTGGTTTTACTACTCTTCCATTAACTGATATTCTTCCATTATCAGCCGCTTCATTTGCAACTGTTCTTCTTTTTATTATTCTAGATACTTTTAAGAATTTATCTATTCTCATTATTCCTCCGTAATTTTTATTAGTTTATTAAATTTTGTTGAATATATAAATTTATTCGTTACTTCTTTTTTCATTGATTTCGATAATGCTTTTGAATATAGGCTTAATTGCATTTTATACTTTTCTACTAACTCTTCCTCTTTTTCTGCATAATCTGTTTTATAATCCACTAAATTTATATTTCCATTCGAATCAATAAAATATAAATCGATTACACCCTGTACTAGTATTTTGTCTTCCTTATTTTCTGAATCTATATACATGAAAAATGGAGTTTCTCTATTAACTTCTTTTGCTTCTTGTAGCATTTTAAATAAATCTGATCTTATATAGTTTTCAAATATTTGCTTTCTTTTTATTAATTCCTGTTTTTCAATTGCACTTATTTTTATATTTTCTAGCATTTGGTCAATATCACTATCTTTTAATTGTTGCATCGCTAAATGTACTAATGTTCCTATTTGTGCTGGTGTTAGTTTGTCTGTTTTATCATCTGTTATTAATTTCTTTATTTCTAGTTTTTTATTGTTGTTATTTTTTAATGCTGTTACAGATGTTTTTGTTATTTCATCTATGGATGCTTGGTGTGAATATTGCCAATTTAGCATTTGATCTATTCTTTTATATGCTTCTTCATTTGGCGTTTGTGCTTTTACATATTCTGATAAGTCAAATGTTTCATCTTCTTCAATTTTCATATTTTCATATTTTTCTGCAGGTACTGTATATTCTTTTAGTGGAATTGTGGGATTAAATATTCTTGATAATTCTATCCATTCATACATTCTTTTATATTTTGCTACTAAACTTGGATTTATTTTATTATTAATATGTTCATATTGACTTAATGCATTTTTTAAATCATCATTTGTTTTTTGTGCATTTCTTTCAACACCTACTAATACTAATTTTTCTTTTGCTCTAGTTAATGCTACGTACAAAATTCTCATTTCTTCTGCTAGCATTTCTTTAAAACTTTTTATTTTTAATGCTCTTTTACTTATTGTGTCATATTCTGATATTTCATCTATATATTTTATCCCAAATCCTAAATCTTGATCATATGCAATTTTAGTTCTATAATCTGATTCGTTTACTCTTTTAGTAATTCCTGATACGAATACAATTGGAAATTCTAGTCCTTTGCTTTTATGGATACTCATAATCTTTACTACATCGTCTTTTTCTCCAACCACTTTTGCTGATTCGAATTCATTATTGGTTTTAGTTATTTTTTCAATGAATAATATGAAATTAAATAGTCCTTTAAAACTAATTTTTTCATAATTTTTAGCTGTTTCGAATAATTTCTTTAAATTAGCTTGTCTAGTTTTTCCTCCTGGCATTAGTCTCACATAGTAGAAATAGCCTGTCTCCATATAAATTTTCCAAATCAATTCATCAAGTGGCATACTTAATGAATCTTTTTTGAATTTATTTAGCATTTCTATAAATCTGATTGCTTTTTCATTTTTTGATAATTCCAATGCTTTATAGAATTTTCTTTCTTTATCCAATAATCTGATTTCTAATAATTCATTATCATTTAATCCTATGATTGGTGATCTTAATACCGTAATTAGTGGAATGTCTTGTAATGGATTATCTATGATTTTTAAGAATGATATTATTGTGTTTATTTCGATTGAGTCAATGTATTCACTTGCTGCGTCTGAATATACTGGTATTCCTCTTTCTGATAATTCTTTTTCATATACTGGAGCACTTGACTTAACACTTCTTAACAGAATTGACATGTCATTATATTTGAATCCTTGTTTATGGAATTCTTTTATTTTTTCTGCTATTAGTCTCGCTTCATATGCACTATTCTCAATGATTTCTTTGTCTTCATCTCCATCTTCTTCTTTTTCTGCTTTTTCTTCGATTTCGCCATCTATTTTTTCTTCATTTTTATCTATGATGTACAACTCACTGCTATAATCTTCTAATTTATTTTTTTCAAATTCTGCTCCTTGATTTAAGTACTCTTCTTCATTATATTCTATTTCTCCAAACTCTTTACTCATGATGCTTTGGAAAATTATATTTGTTGTTTCAAGTACTTCCAATCTACTTCTAAAGTTTTTATATAGTAGAATTTTTGTACTTTCTTCTAATTTCTCGTCATTTTTTTGTGCTTTTTTATAATTTATATATTTATCTA
>ERZ772956.258-NODE-258-length-43346-cov-9.528794_pt1 | contig 43346 bp, 66 predicted proteins | sample MGYA00580683_ERZ772956 | MGnify/ENA primary metagenome ERZ772956 (study PRJEB29015, sample SAMEA2738077) | human oral metagenome | biome: human oral; feature: human-associated habitat; material: saliva | place: China | collected 2212 ... | reverse complement strand
AAGCGGATACAACAGGAGCGTCTATTATATAGTTTATGGTATAATTATAGTGTTATAAAAATAAGAGCCTAAACCCAATGAGTAAAAGGGTTTAGGCTCTTTTCGTCATACAATCGTCAAAAATATATTTAACCGAATATATTGGTAATGTGTTTAGATGCTTTTTTTCGCATTTCATCGCAGTAGTGGATATAGGTATTCATTACGGTATTAACATTATCACCTAACAGGCTTGCGACTGTTTGAATATCAACTCCATTCGCCAGGAGCGTTGTTGCGTAGGTATGACGAAATACATGAATTGAGGTATTAGGTAGGTACTTCTGAATAAGTGCGTTTAATTGGCTTGTACGACTCGTTCTAAAAGGAAATAGACGTGTATCACCTGGACCTATATTCCACATCAATTCATCAGCTAATATGTTTGGCATTGGAATGGTTCGAATACTGTTCTTGCTTTTAGGCACACCGAAGCCGTATCGCTTATCACCGAGGAATGTCCATTGTTTAGAAATGGATATGGTATTATTGGCAAAATCAATATCATTCCATGTTAACGCAACTATTTCACCATAGCGTGCTCCAGTATAGCGAGCGACTAAGCATAATAAATAAAAGCGTGGGTGAGTTTGTTTTATCGCTTGTAAGAACGTTTTAAAGTCGTCATGACTAATTACATTAACAGATGTTTTATCTTTGCTTCTAAACCGCTTTAAATCGACACAAGGGCTTTTACCTAAAAAGCCATATGGCGATACTGCATGCTTAAACATAGCTTTTAATAACACCAAGCATAGATTTTTAGTTGCTACAGATACATTCATTCCGTTTAGTAACTGAACTAGAGTTGAATGTGTAATATCTTTAATCGATACGTTCCACAGCGATTTACAATAAGCATTAATTACATTGTCATAAGTGCGTTTTGTATTTGGCGACAACTCTTGTTTTTCGTCAATGTACATGTTATACAGTTGAATAAATGTTATGTCCTCGTCGTGCTTAGGTGGCACGACTTTTTTCAATTCGTCTACAATATTTTGACCGTGCAACTTCGCTTCTCTTTGCGTAGTGAAACCCTGTTTTGATTTCTGCTTCCACTTATTGCCTAGCTTGTAGTTAACGATAACTTGATAGCCTTTGTCTTTCTTACGAATGGTAAATGAATATTGCATGCTAACCTCTATAAATAATGGTGATAAAAATCAATATAAGATAGTTTTTCATCGGTTAGCGAATTACAACGCACAGCCCTTTCTATGTTTGTTGCTGTACCTTGTAGGTGAAAGTCGCCGTTAACGATATGCGACAGTTCGTGCATTAACTCTTTTCGTAACTCATCACCAGTTAATGCACGCTGTACAGTTATTATATATACATCATCTTCTTTGGTAGTACTTGCTGCTGCCTTACCTTTTGGTAGGTCGCAGTGAATAACATTAACAATCACTTTAACACTCTCCCTTGTGTTTATTTGTGTTTTGATTTTAAGTACTCGATATATCGAACAGCTTCTTCCATATCTTCCTTTGTCATGTCCTTTGATGCAGAGAATAATATTTTAGCATGTGGCCTCGTTCGTAGATATTCCGCATACTCGGCAGCCTCCTGGTCGTGATAATACCCTTTAGGTGTATTGCTTTCACGACCAGTTATTATATAGTCGGTTGAAACTCCGTATATATCCGCAAAGCGTTCGATTAAATCAGCACTAGGGGAACGCAAGTCCTTCTCCCACATAGAAATAGCAGACTTTGAAACCTGCAGCATGCGTCCAACTTCTTCGCCAGTGTAACCGGCGTTCAATCGAAGTTCTTTTAGCCGTGTTCCCATGGTTTTCATTTTGTATACCTCCTTTATTTGATTATATGTAATTGTAAACAAAATGTAAAATCACGTTTTGTGAATTTTATAAAAAGTTTACTTGGAAGTTTACAAAATGTATACTATAATACAGTCATAAGGTAGTTAACATATTGTAAACAAAGGAGGGATACAATGAAGCAAGAAAAGTTGATTAAACTAAGACATGCGCTAGGGTTTAGTCAACAAGAAATGGCTGATATGCTAGGTATCACAAAGGGCGCATATAGTTTAAAGGAGAATGGTAAGCGGAACTTTAATCAACAAGAAATAGGAATTATATTTACTAAGTTTAGTCATTTAAAAACTAGCCTTAATATGCAAGATATTTTTTTATTTTAAAAGTTCACAAAACGTGGAGGGGATAGCATGTTATATCGACACTGGGAATTTAAACCGCTTAATGAAGTTATTAACTATTACAAACGAACAGGATTTATCGTTGTTACTAACTGGGCGCAAACTGAACAAGAATTTCTCAACGATATTAAAAAGTACGAGAAAATCGTTGTAAGGGTACAAAATAGAAACAATCTAAAACCTTTTTATAGTAATGACGATTGTCAAAAAATAAGGGAGCGTAACCAGGAATATTTACATCGGTTATACACTATTAAATTACGCTTAGGCTTATATGAAAGGACGTACGAATGAAACCAATTGTATACACGGTGAATGAAGTTGCTGAAATGCTACGAGTAACACCTCAAACGGTATACGAATTAAGAAATAATGGTAAATTGCCGTCGATTAAAAATATCGGCAAGGTGCTATTTAGAGCAACTGACGTAAACGCTTTCATTGGAGTTGATAGTGAATATTCACCATACCGATATAAGCAACTAGAAATCGAAAATAAAAAACTCGTCAAAGAAAATGACGAGTTAAAGCAACAAATCAGAAAAGCGACTAGCGAAATGCTGTTAATCGTAAATCAAATTTGAAAGGAGGTGAGAACGATGAATTATAAAGAAAGAAGAGAATTAAGAAGAGCTGCAATGCCACTGCAAACAGCAGACATTATAGAAGGATTTATTGTTGGTGCATCGTTTTTATACATATCTTTTGGTCTTTTATACTGGTGGGTTACAGGGGAGGTGGTTACATGGTGAAACGCTGTTATCACTGCGGTTATAAGTTAACTAATCACGAAATTTACAGCATATTTAATACCGCGATTGGTAAAGTTGTTTGTGTTTGTAAAAATTGTCATACGACATATTTACGAATGCGAGCTAAAGAAAGAAAAAGGGCTGCACTCGCTGACACAAGTACAACCCTAGTCAAATAATTAACCATTTATAGTATATCACATTACAAAGGTAAATAATGGATACTAATAATTTAATGTTCGATGGTGAAAAAATCGACCTTGAACGCATAAAGAAATGTCATAAAAAATACGATATGTTCCCTACTCCATGGGGAAATATGACCTTATGGTACTTAACATATCGCATCGATTATCTAATAGAACAAACGCAAGTATCGCCAATGGTCGAAGTTAGACCATATCTATATAAAATTATCGACACAATGAAGGCTATTAAAGCCTATTTAGAAAAGGAGTAAATATCATGAACACATTCACAATCGAATTTAAAGGCCCTAAAGATTTGGCGAAAAAAATCGCTGAATATAACGAACTTATGAACCCTCAAAGCATTGAGGAGTTAGCGGTAAATGTTAAACCAATTGAACAACCTAAAACTGAACCAGTTGTAGAAGAAAAGAACGAAGTTAAAGTAGAAAAACCAGTTCCTGGTGCTAAGGTGGATAAAGAATTGACTAAAGACATTTCAATTGAAATTAAAGAACCGCAAATACCGGTAACCGATTTTGATGGCAACGTTGTTGATGTAGAACCTACTGAATTGTCTGTTGATGATGTAAAAGAAGAAATCGACTATCAAGCCTATTGGGCAGATTTTAAAGACTGGTTGAAAGCCGTAGGTCAAGATGGTATTAAAGCAGCACTCACAATCTTTAGAAATCACGGTGTACAAGGAAATCCTTCTAGTGAAAACCTAACACCTGAAATCATCGAAGAATTAAACGCTTTAATGAATAAATAAAAGAGGGAATAAAGATGGCAACTAACAGTTTTAAGCACGTTATCGACACAGTAACACCTCAAATAGAAGTGTTGCAAAAAGCAATTGAATTAGACCCTGCGAATACTATCGAATATCAAAGGGCATTAGATTTTATCGAAACCAATATATCGACTTCTAAGAGCATTATTAAGGCGATTAAGCTAGTTGAGAAACATGCTAAAGCCGAAGATAAAACAGAGGAAACGCCTAAGCCTAAAAAGGAAGCTAAAAAGAAAACTACAGAACCAGTTCAAGTAGTTGAACAGCCTAAAGAGGACGAGGAAGAAAACTTGTTAAGCATGTTTGACTAGGAGGTAGCGATGAAATTTTTAGGCAACTTCAATGTAAATAAAATGTTCGACAGCATTATTATGGAGCGTCAATATGACGCTCTATATACCACCATTCACCATTGCGATTGTAATTTTACATTCGGCGGACAATGGGAGCGAAAATATAACTTTCATAGTGGTTATGTAACTGGTGCGAAACATTTTGTATGCCCTAACTGTGGGGTTTATTCAAACCCTGAAAGGGATAAAATTTACTATTCGACAGACGAAGATAACGTATTCCCTTTGAACTTAAATATCGACATATGGAACTATAAACATTTTCTTGATTTAAAAATCCGCTATAAAGGTATTCAGTTAACGTTCGACGGCAGACGAATAGACCGAGGGATATGTACTGAAACTCTTCGCTTTGACTTTAAGCGTAAAATGGCTGTATTTATTGACAACGACCACAAAAGACACGATTTAACAGTTGAGTTTATTAGAACTCATGAAGTTTTACCGGTTTTAAAATACATCAATAAATCGTATGCCGTTCACTCAAGTTATAAGAAGCAGTTAAACGTCATTTTTAAAACGCTTAGATTAGCGTTTGAACGTCGATTAAAAGAAGTATACGGCTTTGATATTAAAGGCGTGTATATACCGCCTTCTGTGAGCGAATACGGCGGTTATTTTAAAACAATGCTTATGAATATGTCTTTAAAAATGCAAGCACCTGACATGCCACCAATTACGGACTTAATTAAAAATAATAATAGTTGGGAATACTCATATGGAATTCGACCTAACGTCGCCATTCCGTTTGAAGATGATGTTTTAGATTTAACAAGAAAAGGAATGAACTTCCTGGAGGCGTTACGAATTACAAGTCATGCACCTAATAGTCGTTCATTAAGAAAAGCGATGATTGAAGACCCTATGATGGTTAAGATGGCTAACATTTTAAACTTGTTTAAAGACGAAAACTGCCGACGAAAAATCGTAACGTTAAGTCGAAGAATTGATAATAGTATTCCGCACTATGAACACATCGTAAAGAAACCTCGCCACCTGTTAGAGTGTATGAAGGTTACAACGCAAGAAATTCGTGATATGTGGCTTCATATCATCAATCGTTTTGGTGAAAAGAATGTTCTTAGGTGGTTATTAAGCGAGGAACAACGAAATATAAACGATACCGTTAATATGTATCAAAAATTAAAACCTAGTTATCGTGAATTGTTATTTAACACTAAATTTAGATTAAAGAGCTTTCACGATACGATGATTACGATTTTTAACAAACAGGAATATGGTGATGTAAACCTACCTAAACTTCCGATGTTAAATGCAGATATAAACGGACTGCATTTTGTAGTCCCTAAAACTGCTGCCGACCTAATGACAGTTGGCAAACAATTAAAGAATTGCGTAGGTTCGTATAAAGACGATGTTATGAAAGGTATTACAGCGATTGTGGTTGTTACTGACGACAATATGAAGCCTGTAGCGTGCCTCGAATTGTCAAAAAACGAGGACAAATTCTCAAAGCTAGTACAAGCTAAATTGTTCGGTAACCAGTGCGTATCAAAAAACAAAAATGTTAATGATACCGTTTTAACATGGGCGAGCCAATTACAAATTGAACCTAGAACGATTGATATAGAAGCGCAAGTATCTTAGAGAGGATGTATATATGAAACTCGTACAATTAAATTTACAAAACTTTAAAGGAATTGAATTCGGTGATTTTAGGTTTTCAAACAATACGATAATTCGCGGTGATAATGCTACTGGTAAAACAACTGTATTCGACGCCCTTTGCTGGTTGTTGTTTGGGAAAGACAGTTTAGATAGAGCTGATTTTCAAATTAAAACCTTAAAAGATGGAGAACCTATTCACAATGTTAATCACTTGGTACAAGCGGCCTTTGATAACGAAGACGGAACAGGATTTACATTAAAGCGAATATATCGCGAAAAATATAGTAACCCTAGAGGCGGTGAAGTTAAATTAACAGGTCATACGACCGATTATTTCATTAACGATGTACCTTCTAAAGAAAAGGAATATAAAGCCTTTATTAATAACATGATTAATGAAGATGCTTTTAAACTCATTACAAATCCTTTGTTCTTTAACGAACAATACACATGGCAAAATCGCCGAAAACTATTACTTGAAATGTGCGGTGATGTAGACGATGCAAGCGTAATCAATAGTAAAGAGGAGTTAAAGCGATTAACAGAACTATTGAATGGCCGTTCAGTGGACGAGCAACGCAAGATTATCGCAAGTAAAAAGACTGCTATCAATAAAGAACTGGACATGATACCTATTCGAATTGATGAAGCAGTTAAATGTAAACCAACGCCAACGGAAAGCGAACAAAAGTTAAAAGACGATATCGCAATTATCGAAACTGGTATTAAACAACTAGAAGAAGATAAATCAGTTATCGTTAACGGTTTAGATAGCGCAGAGCGTACAGCTAAAATTCGTGAAGTAAAACGTAAATTGGCGGATAGAAAAAGCCAGTTAATGAACGAACATACTGAAAAAGAACGACGACTCGAACACGAATATAAGCTATCACTTGTTCAATTACAAATGGCAGAAAGCGAGCGAGACCGCTATAAAGACCGTGAATATGAATTAGATAGTCAAATTAAACAAGAAGAAGCTCGTATCGAAAATCTGCAATCTGAATTCGACAAGTTTAATCAATCGCAATTCGACGATGAGGTGTGCCCTACTTGTGGGCAACAATATCCACCTGAAAAACGAGCAGAACTTGAAGCTGTTTTTAATACTCAAAAAGCTACAAACCTTGAAGAGTGGCAAAAGTTGATTGATAGTGCTAAGGCATTAAAACAAAACTACATCGAACAAAAGGAAATCATGCAAGTAAAAGCCGATGGTATGTGTAGTCAAATCGAAGAACTAACTAATAACAAAGATAAAAAAGAAAAAGCGATGAACGAAGTCGGCGAAGTTGATTTAGATAACGATGTACAGGTTAACGACCTTAAAGCAGAGTTATTTATGCTTGAACTTGACGAAGATAATACAAGCGACGACCAATTAAAGCGAATTGATAATGAATTATCTGAACTAGCTGATAAACGAAGTACATTACAAACGGAACTCACTAAATACGATGTTATTCGCGATATTACGAAACGAATTAATGAACTTGAACAAGAACAGCAACGATTAATCAACGAAAAGAATTTAGTTGATGAAACGGCGTTCCTATTAGATGAATTTGTTAAAGCTAAGGTGGATATGCTTGAAAGCACTATTAACAAGCATTTTACTATTACAACTTTTAAAATGGCGAATGTTCTTGTCAATGGTAGCGTTGAAGATTGTTGCGAAACTATGGTTGACGGCGTGCCGTACAGAAGCCTTAACAATGCAGCACGAATTAACGCTGGTATCGACATTATTAATGCACTAACAAAGCACTACAAAATTAATGCACCAGTTTTTATTGACAATGCAGAGGCTGTTACGAACTTTATTGACTGTAATAGTCAAACGGTTAAGTTAATCGTAGATGAAACTTGTAAAGAATTAGAAGTAGAAGTAGAGGTATAAAACATGGCAAACGAAATCACAACAAGAAAAAACGAAGTGGCGGCTAATTTTAATTCCGTAGCTAGCTTTGAATTACTACAACGTCAAGCAAAAATGTTCAATGAGTCTAGCTTAGTGCCTGATAACTTTAGAGGCCCTCAAAATTTTGGTAACGCTTGTATCGCACTTGAAATGGCAGTTCGTATTAACGCAAGCCCTCTTATGGTCATGCAGAACTTATACGTTGTGTATGGCAACCCTAGTTGGTCATCAAAATTCTTAATTGCTACGTTTAATCAGTGCGGAAGATTTGAAGCAATTAAATATAGGGAAACAGGTAAAAAGGGTACTGATAGTCAAGGTATCATTGCCTACACACGCGAAAAAGGAAGCGATGAAATTATTGCCGGCCCTGAAGTAACAATCGCAATCGCTAAGGCGGAAGGTTGGTACGATAAAAAAGGTTCTAAATGGCGTACAATGCCAGACCAAATGCTAAGATATCGTGCTGCAGCTTGGTTGATTAGAACTACCGCTCCTGAAATTTCAATGGGTTTACCTACTGCCGATGAGACTATCGACGTTGAAGGTAATGTAAGCGAAATCTTAGATGATGCTGTAACAACGATTGAGCATAACGCTAACACCGAAACGCTTGATATCGATAACGAACCAACGTTTATTGATGCTGAAACCGGCGAAGTATTAAACACAGAAGCGATGTTTAAATGATTAGCGTTGAATGTTTTGGTAGCAGTTCCGCTGGTAACTGCTACCGCATTAAATCAAGCGTAAACGGCGATGAGTTATTGCTCGACGTGGGTTTACCTTTTAAAACTATTCAAAGAGCTTGTAGGTACAATTTTCTGCATTTATTTGGCGTTTTAGTAACTCACCAACATGGCGACCACTCTAAATCGGTTAGTGATTGGTTAAAGTTAGGCCATAAAGTGTATATGACAAAAGATACAGCGCAAGCATTACACGTTTTAGATGAACGAACCTGGGTTGAGATTAAACCTAAACAATCTTTTAAAGTAGGTTGTTTCACAATCCTTCCTTTTGAGTTAGAACACGATGTACCGAACGTCGGCTTTTTAATTAGCGATGGAGAGGAAAAACTCCTCTATATAACCGATACATTTTATTGTAAATACACCTTTAAAGGTGTTCATAGAATACTTGTTGAGTGTAATCATTCGTATGAAATTTTAAAAAACAAAGTCTATCAAGACGAGTTATCTAAGCAACGTATGGAACGACTTGTGAAATCTCACTTCGCCCTTGAAAACGTTGTGAAATTCCTACAATCGATGGACTTAACCGAGTGTAAGGCAATACATTTAATTCACTTATCAAGTGAAAACTCAAATGAAGAACATTTTAAAGCAGTTGTACAGGCTGCTACTGGAAAATTGGTAATTGTAGAAAAGGAGTGATAACTACAATGGCACGACCGACCGCAAAAGGCGTTGAATACTTCCCTTTAAACGTTAATTTCATAAACGACTTAAAGGTTCGAAAGTTGCTATTGTCATGTGGTGCAGAAGCAATCGCAGTCCTAATCTACCTACTTTCAACAATTTACAAAGACGAGGGATACTTTGTTGAAATCCACGAAGACGAAATCGACCTTATAGCATTGGATGTAAATGTTACTCCTGAATTTGTTTTAGAAGTGATAAATAAGGCATGTGAAGTTCGCTTCTTTGATGTAAATTTATACAATAATTTTAATATTCTTACATCAAAAGGAATTCAAGAGAGGTATTTAAAAATTACTGAACGTCGAAAAAATTCTGTTGTAATAACTCAATTCAACTTAATTAATGTATACAATAACTCAATTAATGTTAACAATAACTTAATTAATGTTAACAATAACTCGATTAATGTATACGATAATGAACAAAGTAAAGTAAAGGAAAGTAAAGTAAAGAAAAGTAAAGTAAAGTCTCTCTCTAACGATAGTGTTAAAAATGTATATTTAACACAAACAGAAGAGAGAGATTGTATGAATAAAAAAATTTATGAACTTTACTTAAACGGAGTTGGACAAATATCACCAATCATAAAAGAACGTTTAGATGATTTGGTTGAGTTGTACGGAATAGACCATGTAATCGTAGCTATTAACTCAACGATTGAAAGTGGTGGCAGTAGCATTAAGTACGTTGAAACCGTGGCAGCTAGTAACTTAAAAAAGAAGGTGAATAACAATGGAGCAGATAAACGTAAGCCAGGAAATAGAGCGACTAAGGAACCAACTGACGGAAGCGAAATCGACTGGTCGCAAGGTAATACAGAATGGCTATGAGTTCTATAAGCCTGTTTACAATGAGTCAATCGTAGTTGAAAAGAAGGTTGATTTAAGCGTGTATGGCATTAAAGGTCGCTATGTTGATATGACTTTTGACAAGCTAAAAGCACAAGGCGCACCAGTAGAAGATAGAGAGGCTTATAACAACGCTTTTAAGTATGGCGTTCATGTTAGAGAACACATTACAAACGGAAGAGGGTTGATTATGATAGGCCCTGTTGGTACTGGTAAGACTAGCCTAGCGATTAGCATTTTAAGAAAAGCGATTGAACAAGGGTACAATGGTTATCTTATTTCAATGACTAGCCTTTTCGATACGTTATTAACGCTTAGTAAAGGACCTAGTGAACACTATTTAAGATTTGAAAATCGCATTCGAAACTCGCCACTATTAGTGCTTGATGATTTTGGAGCGGAATATTCAAGCGAATGGGTTCAACAAAAAGTCGCTTCGATTATTGCAGATAGGGTAGAACGTAGTAAATCAACGGTTATCACTTCGAACCTATCTGTTGAACAAATCAAAAGTGCGTATGATAGCCGAGTATATGACCGCTTAAAAGGAACATCGTTCTTGATTAGCTTTAAAGGTAAATCACAACGACAACCACTCGACATTAACGAAATTTAAAATTTCACGCTGTGTGAACAAAAATATATGCGGACGATAAAATACTCGTGAGAAATATTAGACCGACCTTATTGCGTCGAATTCATAGCTTAAATCGCAAAATAAATTACAAGATATATACCGTGAGGTGATGAAAAATGGAAATTAAAGTTTTGATTGATGAAAATAATAAAAAAACGTCAGTTGAATTTGACGAAAGTAAATATGATAAAGCAACTGTTGGAGCGTTTTTAATTGCAGCGCTTTTCATCTACATAGAAAATTTGCCAGCAGTTGAACGTAGTGCATTAAAGTTAGCATGCTGTCAAACTATGATGAAAGGAGGACGTATGTAAAACATGAATAAGCTGGTAGTATATGGCCGACCGACGACCAAAAAGAATAGTTCACGAATTGTATATCATGGTAAACATCCTCGCGTGCTACCATCAAAAGCCTTTGTTAACTATGAAAAAGATTGTTTAAAACAGTTGCAATTCTTCAAAAAACGAGTGAATTATAAAGGCCCTATATCCGTACAGTGCCGCTATTACATGCCGGATTTTAAAGCGTGGCCGGACTTGGTCGGCCTACTACAAGCGACCAGTGATATTTTAACCACCGCAGGAGTTATTCTAGACGACATGTGGATAACAGATTACAACGGCTCTGAAATTGTGGGTGTTGATAAGCATAATCCTAGGGTGGAAGTTCAAATAGAATATGCTAAACCACCTCATGTGTTACATGAGATTTGGAATAGGAGGAATAGTAAAAAATGATTGGGGTATTTGTGTTAGGCTTATTTATTGGTGCTGTCATAGGTATATTAACTATGTGCTTATGTATCATCACTAAAGATATTAATGATGAACTTAAAAGGTTAGAGGGAGATAATCGCAATGAATAATGTTCCTTATTTTTTATCGCATTTACCTATTTGGAAAGCGAACCCTAAAGACAAGGTTAAAATTACGAAACGTGTTAAAGAACATCAATTTGATACAGTTGATAAGAAGTCCGAGGACGTAGTAGTGAAACAATGTCCAGTATGTGGCGTGAAATATCGTGTATCGTATCGATTAAGAAATATCAAGAAAACGTGTAGCTCTTCGTGTGGACATAAATTACGAAATCAGAAGTTAAAGAAATCTGATGACTGGGTTGAAGATGCAATCAAAATGCGCCAGGAAGGTATGATTTTATCTAATATTGCGCTAAGAGTTAATCGTTCAATAACTACGGTATGGAAACAATTAAAATTGAAAGGAATTAAGTAATGAATATTAATGAATTTGAACGTGTAACAGGTTATGAAGATGCAGATTTACCGCAACGAAAAACGGAATATGCTGCTGGTTACGATATGAAGCCATATGAAAGCGGAGTTGTTATGCCAGGTGAAACAAAGTTAATTAAAACTGGTATTAAGTGCCGTATTAATTATGATGAACACATTCAAATGCACCTTAGGTCAAGCGTAGGTATTAATAATGATGTAATGCTTGCGAATGGTACTGGTATTATCGATGCCGATTACTACAACAACAAAGAAAATGAAGGTCATATTATGATACCGCTACGAAATATCGGTAAAACACCATTCGAATATAAAGCTAGTGAGCGGTTAGTTCAATTATTAATCGTTCCATATCGTATCACTGCAAAAGATAAAGCTACCGATAAACGATATGGCGGTTTTGGTAGTACTGGGGTTTAAATCGTAAAAGGGGAATGCAAGTATGGAAGAATTAACTAAAGCGGAGAAACGAAACAAAGCAAGGCTATATATCGCTAAGATTGACGATTATCACTTAGAAGAACAAGCCTTAGTATCGCAATTAGAATTACTTCAAAAACGACTGGGACCAGCTGGTCTACCGCATAGCAGTTTAAGTGAACGAACTGGTGGCGGTGGTTCAATGGGAATTATGGACCAGTTCAAAGAGTTAACACGCTTGAAAGATGAAATTACAACGCTAAAAGAAAAAGCGGTTGAAGCAGAGTGTGATATATTGCGTTGTATCTATAACATACCTGAACCAAAGTATAGAGCTATACTGATTGAAAAGTATGTTAATCGCAGAGATATGTACGCTATATCCCTTGTATATCGACAATTAGGCATGCAAAATAACTCAACGAACTATATCAAAAGAACCATTCGAAAAGCAGAGGAAGCATTTTATGATTACAATTTAAAAAATTAAGGGTGCAACTAACTGTCCTCGACTATGTAGATATTATGCGTACTCATAGGATGTGGGGTGCACCTAAATGCACCTAACGTTACACTAATTGCACCTAAATTGCTATCAAGTGCACCTAAAATGCTATTGAGTGCACCCTATTGACAATGATATGATGTATTCGTCGATAGGTAGAAGTTGCACTACTGTTTAGACATTGCTATCCTCTCTTAGCGAAAACACTTAACTCTCTTATGAAAAGAGCGCCCTACAAACAGGGCGCTCTTTTTGTATGTAAAAAAATAAAAAGGAGGTATTTTATGAACGTTGTTAATATTAACGTTAATGATTTAACGCCATACAAAAACAACCCTCGTAACAACAACGAAGCTATTCAGTATGTAGCTAATTCTATTAAAGAATTCGGCTTTAAAGTGCCACTTGTTGTTGATAGCGATAATATTGTAGTTTGCGGTCATACTCGCTTATTGGCTGCTAAACAATTAGGTATTGAAGAAGTTCCTTGTATTATTGCCGACGACTTAACAGACGAACAAATTAAAGCGTTCCGATTAGCAGACAACAAAGTAAGCGAAATTGCTACTTGGGACCTCGGAGCACTTGTTGATGAATTAAAGGATATTAATTTTATCGACATGGAAGATTTTGGGTTTTTAGGTGCCGATGATTTACGAACAGACTTTTTCGATGAGGAAGCGGAAGATGAAAAATCTTCTGACGACGAAACCGAAGAAGAAGATAATGGTAAGACTGTTAAAGTTGTTTGTGATGATGCTAATTACCAACAATTAATAGACTTTTTAGACGAGCATTTATTCGTTTATGAGGTGTAACATGGACAAAACAATCGTTTGTAATGTGTCGGTCGAAGGCTTTCACAACTGGCCTGATGCGCCAGTACAATTTGAATATTTAAGAAATAAACATAGACATATATTTAATATCGAATTGCACATTCCGGTTATTGACTCTAACCGTGAAATTGAATTTATTGAAGAACAACGACTTATTAAAGAATCGTTGTTAAAAAAGTTTGGCGACAGCAAAGGATATGCACAATTTGGTAGTATGTCTTGTGAACATATTGCGGAATGGTTAATGGACTTATATCCTACAGCCACATTCTGTAAAGTAATTGAGGATACAAATGGAGGGGCAACTGTTGTTAGGAAACAATATAAAAATCCATTTTGCTGGTTCCGATAATGTGTTTAGTGCTAATGCAGCACTAAAGATAGCAGAAGTTAACTATCGACTATATACTTGTTATCCGTTCATTGTAAATAAAAAGGTAACTGATGATTTACGATTGAAACCGGATGCGCCATTACTTAATACTGGACTGCAATTTAAACATATCATTCAAGATAGTGGCTTATTTACTTTGATGTTTGGTGCAGCTAAAGACCGAAAACTAACATATGATGATTTGGTTGATTGGCAAGATAAACTTATGAAGTTTACGATAACAAACAATTTAAATTCAACTTGCGTTGAGGTTGACTGTCAAAAAGTATTATCGCCTGAGGATGCGTGGAAATTGCGTTATAGGATGCGTGAAAAGCTACCTAATAGACAAATCAATGTATTCCATAAAGAGGACGGTAAAAAGGGTTTAGATAGGTTAATCGAGTTCGCTGACTATATAGCAATTAGTGTTCCGGAATTGCGTATCACAAACCCTAAAACATTTAGAGAGGATACTCACCGCCTAGCTTGGTATATTAAAAATCGTAAACCTGAAATTGATATTCACTTATTAGGGTGTACAGATTTAAAAATGTTAAAGCGTAACAAGTTTTGCACGTCGGCAGATAGTACATCATGGCTTGCGCCTTTACAGTTTGGCGTAAGTAGAACGTCGAAAGGCTCGTATCATATCGACCAACATAAACAAGAAATCAAAGAAAAGTTTATGGAACAGGCAAAGCTATTAGGCGTGAAAGAAAAGTCGCTATTGCGAACTGCAGATAGTGCTATATCTGCATTATTAAATAAATTAAACTATCAGAGCGTTGCTGGTAGTCAAGATTAAAAGGAGTAAACAAAATGTATTATGTAACGAAACGAATGGAGATTGCCGGTTCACACCAACTCAATCTCGATTATGAAAGCAAATGCCGTAACCTACACGGCCACAACTGGATAGTAACAGTCTTTATGAAAAGCGAAGAAGTAAACGCTAATGGAATGATTATGGACTTTACTCATATTAAACGTGCTATTCATGACCGATTAGACCATAACCATATTAATGATGTAGTAGGCGATTTAAACCCTACAGCTGAAAATATGGCTAAATGGATATGCGACCAATTAGGTAAATGCTGTTATAAAGTATCTGTACAAGAAAGCGAAGGGAATATTGCTATTTATGAACGTGATTGAAATTTTTAGCAGTATCGAGGGTGAAGGCACACGAGCTGGTGAATTATGTACGTTTATTCGCTTGGCAGAATGTAACTTGCGTTGTTCGTACTGCGACACAGAATATAGCTTCGAGGGCGGAAAAGAAATGACCGTCGAAGAAATTATGCAAGTAGTCGATAGTTATGGAAATGTAAATGTAACTATCACAGGTGGTGAACCGCTATTACAAGATTTAACGGAATTACTAAACGCTATGAATAGATATTTCGTTAACATCGAAACAAACGGAAGTATTAACCCAGTTCCTATGTATGGTGAATATCAAAATCTTATGTTTACTGTTGATTATAAAGGCCCTTCTTCTAAGCAAGAGGAGTTTATGAACAACGGCGAAGCATTACAAGATTTAGAAGAATGCGATGTAATTAAGTTTGTAGTTGGTAGCTTAGAAGATTTAAATCGTATGCGCCAGTTAATCGAGGACAACGACTTTAAAGCGAAGGTGTATCTATCTCCAGTATTTGGCAAGATTGAACCTAAAGATATTGTTGATTACATGAAAACGTATAACTTGCAAGGCGTAAGATTACAACTACAAATTCATAAATTTATTTGGCCGCCTGATATGAAAGGAGTTTAACTATGCGTCAAGAAACTATCGAAAATGCAATTAGGCTCTTATTAACAGGGCTTGGTGAAGATTTAGAGCGTGAAGGTATTGTTGAAACGCCTAAACGTGCTGCAAAAATGTATTTAGAAATACTAGAAGGCATGAAGTACACGAACCAGGAAATTGCCGAAATGTTTGGTAAGTCCTTTGAAGTGAATACAACTCAAATGGTTATTGTTAAAGATATTGAAGCCTTTTCTATGTGTGAACATCATTTAGCGTTGATGTATGACATGAATATTAGTGTAGGATATATTCCTAATGGCCGTGTAATTGGCTTGTCTAAAATTCCTCGTATCGCTGAAATGTGCTGTAAACGATTACAACTACAAGAAAAAATCGGTGAAGATATTGCGGAAGTTATTTCGATTGCGACTGGCAGTGAAGATGTGATTGTACACATTACATCGAAACATAGTTGCGTAACGGCTCGCGGTGTTAAATCTCGTGGTTCTAGTACAACGACAACAACAAAGAAAGGTAAATTCACAAGCGATTATGATTTAACTCGTGAATTTATGAACGCTTTAAAATGACGGTTGTTAACTGCATTAAACATAAATGCTTGAACAATAAAAATGGCAAGTGTACAGCTGGAGTCATTGAGTATGACGGCTGGTGTCAAACATATATAACCTACAGCCACGCACGCAAGCCGAAAGGTGGCCTTTGTATTAGACAGCACGGAAAACTAAAACATAAAAGCAATGAAGTTTTGAAGTAGATATTCGGTGGGAGGTGGTGAGTATGTGAAAAACTATGAAGCAGCCGAGAAGGACTATAAAAAGTTCTTACCTTATAAAGACATAGCCGAGAAATACGGCGTATCAATCGAAACTGTTAAATCTTGGCGGAAGCGATACGGTTGGAAGCGTGCTAAGACTAAACCTAAACCGAAAAAGAAAATAGGTGCTCCGTTTGGTAATAAAAATGCGATGGGTAATAGCGGAGGTCCACCTGTTGGAAGTCAAAACGCTTTAAAGCATGGTCTTTTTGCAAAGTACTTGCCGCTCGATATGATTGGTGTAATTGAAGATATTGAAACAATAACCCCTATAGAAATACTATGGGGGAATATTTGTATTAAGTATGCTGCAATTATACGAGCACAAAAGATAATGTTCATCGAAAGTGAAAATGCGGACAAACAGATTGAAAGCGTTACTCAAACAGTTGAGGAAAGCGACCAATTTGGGAATACTAAACGAATAGAAAAGCATGTAGATACAATCACAGCAGATATTCGTATGGAAAAATTTCTTAAAGCACAATCAAGGGCGATGGATACACTATCTAGATTGATTAAGCAGTATGACGAACTATGCAGAAGTGAATTGGCGACAGAGGAGCAAAAAGCTCGTATCGCTAAACTTAAAAATGAAGTTGCAGTTATTAAACAACAAAACGAGGACAATAAAACGCTCGTTCCTATTATTGTAGGCGGTGATGAAATTGAAGATTAAAGACAATCAAGTACTTGTTCATCTACCTAGTATCGTAGGGAAGCATTATGGCGCGTTTTGGCGGTTTAAAGGACGGTATAAGGCAGTTAAGGGTAGTCGTGCGAGTAAGAAGTCCTCAACTCAATCATTAAAGGTTATAACTGAAATTATCGAAAACCCTCATATTAATTGGTTAGTGGTTCGTAAGGTTGAACGAACGTTGCGTGATAGTTGTTATGCACAACTTAAATGGGCTATACACCGCTTAAAGGTGGATAACTTTTTTAAGTGCAGTACATCACCACTAGAAATAACATACAAGCCAACTGGACAGAAGATATTATTTAGAGGGTTAGACGACCCTTTAAAGGTAACATCAATCACCGTTGAAGTTGGTTCTTTATGTAGATTGTGGATAGAGGAAGCGTACGAAATCACAAGTGAGGAAGCGTTCGACCGGTTAGACGAAAGTATTCGTGGACAACTACCGAAAGGAATGTATCATCAAGTGGTATTAACCTTTAACCCCTGGTCTGATAGACACTGGCTAAAGAAACGCTTTTTTGATGAACCTAATCCGAATGTATTAGCCACGACTACAAATTATATGTGTAATGAGTTCTTGAGTGATGCTGACTTGATATTGTTCGAGGAAATGAAAAAGAACCCTCGGCGATATAGAACCGCTGGTCTTGGTGAGTGGGGTATTGTTGAAGGCCTTGTATATGAAAATTGGGAAGAACGAGCTTTTGATGCACACGAAATTTCTAATAGGCCGAATGTACGCTCTGCCTTTGGTATGGACTTTGGTTATGTAAATGACCCTAGTACATTGTTCTGCGGCCTTGTTGATACAGTAGCTCGTGAGATTTATGTCTTTGATGAAATGTACGAAAAGGGCATGAGTAACGAAGATATATTAAGAAAGGTTAGTGAAATGGGATATGCAAAAGAGCGAATTAAAGCAGATAGTGCGGAGCCTAAATCGATTGCGTACCTTAGGAAAGCTGGACTTGCTAGAATTAGGGCAGCCAAAAAAGGACCTGACTCAATTCGTGCCGGCATTTCGATTATCCAGGACTATAAAATTATTATTCATCCTCGGTGCGTTAATTTCATTACTGAAATTAGTAACTACACATGGGATAAAGATAAATTCGACAACATGGTAAATAAACCTATTGATGATTTTAACCATTTAATGGACGCCATGCGATACGCTATGGAAGAGTTCGACGGACGAAAAGGCGTTCGATTAATGACGTATTAGGAGGTGAAAGGTTGGAGCTAGAATTAGTTAAGAAGTTAATTAAGAAGCATACTACAAGTCATGCGAATGTAATTAGCGAAATGCAAACAGCGGAACGATATTATGAAGTTAATAACGATATTAAACTTTTAGAGTCGAAACCAAAGGATATTGAAGAAGCAAAGCAAAAGGGTGAAAGTTTTAACCCTATGCGACAAGCTGATAATAGAATAGCGTATTCTTTTTACCCTTTGTTAGTAGACCAAAAAACCGCTTATATGTTTACTGCACCACCGATTTATGATGTTAAAGATGATAAGCTAAATGAAATCATTCTTGACACATTAGGGGATGCGTACGAAAAGAAATGTAAAGACTTATGCGTTAAAGCTACAAATGGTGGTGTGGCTTGGGTTCATTATTGGATAGATGAAAATGGCGATTTTCAATGGGCTGTATTACCGGCAAATGAAATCATTCCAATCTATAACAATCGCATTAATACAAAACTAGAAGGCGTGCTTCGTGTATATGCAGATATTAACGACGAAGGCGAAAATATTACGGTATACGAATATTGGAATGACAAAGAAGTACAAGCCTTTTCTATGAGGACTGGTGATAACTTTGATACCTTATCACCTTATACTGTATTTACAATGATTGACCCTAGCGGTGTAACGTTAAATGTAGATACTATTCCTCATGAAATGGGAAATGTTCCGTTTATTGCGTTTGCTAACAACGCACGTCATACAAGCGATTTAAAACGAATAAAGGAATTAATCGATGTATATGATAAGACATACAGCGGTTTCTTAAACGACTTGGAAGACGTACAAGAGGTTATATATGTACTAACTAACTATGGCGGTGAAAACCTAGCTGAATTCTTAGAAGGTATGAAGAAATACAAAGCGATACAAATGGACTCTACAGGTCCTGACGATAGAAGCGGTATTTCAACATTAACTATCGACATTCCTGTTGAAGCACGCAAAGAACTTCTTGATATTACTCGTAAAGCTATCTTTGACATGGGGCAAGGGGTAGACCCTCAGCAACAAGGCTTAGACGGTACAAGCGGTGAAGCAATGAAGTTTTTATATACTTTACTGGAGCTTAAAGCCGGTATGATGGAAACCGAATTTCAACTAGGCTTTAACGAATTAATTCGTGCTATCTGTTCTATTCATGGTTCGAATGATATTACAATTACGCAAATTTGGACACGAACAAGCGTTAAGAATGACGGCGACTTGGTGGATATGTGTTCTAAATCTATGGGCGTAGTATCGAAGCGAACTATCCTTGCTCATCATCCATTCGTGGAAGATGTGAACGAGGAAATGAAGCAAATCGAAACAGAAGAAGCACAAAACAACACTGGTATTTACGATGATTGGCATAACGAAAATCATGACAAGGACTCTATAGACGAGCCTGACGATGAATTCGATACTGCCGAATAATCGTATTTATATTTTTCATTCGTGGTAGGGCCACGGTAAAAACCGAAAGGAGATAAACATATGACATTCAAAGAGTTTTTAGAAAAATTGGGTATTGCGGAAGATAACATCGAAAACGCAACTAAACAATTTAAAGAATTTCTAGATGGTGAATATGTTCCAAAATCACGTTTTAACGAGATTAACGTGGAAAAGAAAAACCTCGAAACTGCTGTTGCAGATAGGGATAAACAGTTGAAAGCCTTAAAGGATAGTGAAGGCGATGTACAAGCGTTAAAAGACCAAATTACAAAACTTCAAGCAGACAATAAGGCGAACGCTTTAAAAGCTGCCGAAGATTTAAAGGCGCTTAAATTGAGTACCGCGGTTCAATTAGCGATTGGTGATAGCGCACAAGATGCAGAACTCGTAGCTAACCTTATTGATAAGTCTAAACTCGTACTTGCTGATGATGGCAAAGTAACTGGTTTAGATGAACAACTAAAAGACTTGCAAAAGAATAAGGCGTTCTTGTTTAAACCACAAGGCGAACCTAAATTTAAATACGACCCTAGCAAAGGGGAAGGCACGCCTAAGGTTAATCCTTTCAGTAAAGAGCACTTTAACTTAACGCAACAAGCAGAACTTATTAAGACCGACGTTGCACAAGCTAAAACGCTTGCAGCACAAGCCGGTGTATCTATTGATGGCTTAATTTAAATTAGGAGGACTAATAATGCCAACTCAAAACTTTACTTTTAACTTGCAAACATTCGCAGCAACTACATTGAAAGACGTAATTAACCCTACAGCGTTATTTACTGATTATGTAACACGTCGTACAAGCGAATTATCCGCTATTTTCTCTTCCGGTATCGCAACTCGTGATAGTCAATTCGATATGCTAGCATCTGAACCGGCACAAGTTCATAACATGCCTTTCTTCACTGATTTGACTGGCGACTCTGAAAACGTAGTAGAAGGTAACGATTTAACAGCAGATAAAATCGGCTCTAAAATGGATGCTTCTACAACTATTCGCCGTGCTAAAATGTGGGGTGCAACTGACTTGTCTGCGCAATTATCCGGTGCAGACCCTATGTCCGCTATTGGTGATTTAGTGGCAGGCTTTTGGGCTCGCGACCACCAAAAAGAATTATTGAATATCCTTGACGGTGTATTCGCTGCTACTACAATGTCCGGCCACATCCTCGACATTTCTACTAAAACTGGTAAAGCTGCCAACTTCTCCGGTGAAGGCTTTATTGATGCAATGCAACTCATGGGTGATGCTCGTAACTCCTTAACTGCAGTTGTTATGCACTCTGCAACAAAATCTTATCTTGATAAATTGAACTTAATTCAAACTATCCGTCAGTCCGATGCTTTGTCCTTCGATTACTACATGGGCCGTCGTGTAATTGTTGACGATGGTTGCCCTGTTGATACTGACAAATATACAACTTATTTGTTCGGTGAAGGTGCTATTGCGTATGGCGTAGGTTCTCCTGTTGGTATGGTTCCAGCGGAAGTTGACCGTGATAAACGTAAAGGCTCCGGCGTTGATTACTTGATTTCTCGTAAAGCGTTCATCTTGCATCCTCGTGGGGTAAAATGGACTAATAAAACTCGTGCTAATGCTGAGTCTGTATCTCGTGCAGAATTGAAAGATGGCGGTAACTGGGAACGAGTTTACGAACCTAAACAAATTCGAATTGTTAAATTTGTTCATAAATTAGGCTAAGGGGTAAAACATGGGGACTAATTCATATTGGGCTAGGCGTGCTATTGAACGTGAAGATGAATGGAATAAAAAAAGCCGTGAAACAATCGAAAAAGAGTTGGCCGCTCAATATGAAAGGTCCGCCCAACGGCTACAAACAAACATTGAACAACTTTACGGAAAGTTCGCCACAGACAACGGACTAAGCATTACAGAGGCTCGTAAGTTAATTAACGGAACAGAGTTTAGGACTTGGAAGAAGGACGTTGAAGACTATTTAGCGGAATTCGAAAAGACTGGCAACCCTAAAATTATGCTAGAGCTTAATACCCTTTCGATGCGCTCGCGCATTTCTAGGTTAGATAAATTGTACAGCGATACTCTTATCGAAATAGACAAACTAAATCGAAATACAGACAAGGTCATGTCCTCCTTCTTAAAAGAAGCATATAAAGATAATCGCTTGCATTCTGCCTATGAATTGGCAAAGAAAGGACAAGGTCCTTTAAATGTTGTTGTTGATAATAAAAAAATAGAGCAAGTATTACGAACTCCATGGAGTGGTAAGAACTACAGTGAACGGATATGGGCCAACGGTGAAAAGTTGGCTCGTACCATTCAAGATACTGTTGTTAATGGTGTTCATCGTGGCGTATCTGTTAATAAGCTAGCGAAAGAAGTTCAAGAGCGAATGGGAGTATCTAAAAATGATGCTGTAAGGCTAGTTAGAACAGAGTTAAACTATGTTCATAACCAATCTACATTAGACTCGTTGCGTTCCTCTAATATGGAATTCTTTCAGTTTATTGCGACAATGGATAAGCGTACGTCCTCAATTTGTAGGCAACATGATAATAATATCTACCCAGTTAGTGAAGCCGAAGTAGGAAATAACGTTCCTCCGCTTCATCCTCGTTGTAGGTCTACGATTGCCGGTGCTATTAGTAATAAGAAACCTACTAGCGGTTCTCGAATTACTAAAAAAGAACCTACTTCTAAAGGGGAGTGGACACAATATCAAAAAGTGCCACGCAATATGAACTATAACGAATGGAAAGCGGTTTATGTTGATAAAACAAAAACATTCGCCGATTGGCGAGAGGAACAAAAGGTCGAAAAGCCTAAACAACCGAAACCAGTTAAACCTAAAGAGGTTAATATAAAAGATAAACTATCTAAATTTGATACATCGAAAGCAACTGCGCAAGATGTAATCAATCTTGGTAAAATGGTAAGTCAAAAGCATGATATTATTAACTTAATAGGCAATAAAGATGAATTGGTAAAGGTGTTATCTCAATATCGTGAGGTTGGATATAAAATTCCTAGTGCTTCATGGGCCGAAGGTAGCGTTAAGAAAAATAAAGAAATGATACAAGGTGCGTTTGATGTATATCCTAGTGATTGGGGTAAAATGTTAAAGGATAACAATAAAGGCATTAACACTCGTAAAATTCAACGTGGTTATTTCTTTGGTGATGCTGCCGTAACTGGTCGCCCTTTGAAGTATGCTAAAATTAAAAACCCTGAACGATACATTACAATTAATATGAACGGTGTTAAGAAGACAACTCCATTTCATGAAATAGGTCATATGGTTGAATACTTTAATAAAGACGCTAAACGCCTTTCTAATGAATTTATAGAAATGCGAACCAAAGGCGAAGTTGAAGAAAAGCTAAATGACATTTTAAATGTAAGGTGTTACGGTAGGGAGAAAGCAAAAAAGGATAACTTTATTTCGCCTTATATCGGTAAAACATATTCGAGCGGTTCAACCGAAGTTTTAAGTATGGGGCTTGAAAGCGTATTTGAACCAACGGAAGAAGGCCAATACAAAGGTTGGAACTATGAAACAGGTAAACCGGTTTGGGCTACTATTAAAGACGACCATGAATACCTACATTTCATTATTGGTATGCTATTAACTGTGTAGGAGGGTTATTATGACAACTAAAGAGAAAGCATTTATTGACGCTTTAAACAAGTTTAATAACATGTGTGAAACGTATAAATCAATCTTTGGTGAAAATTCCTTGGATAGAGTATTCGTTCTTAGTCCTGGTGATATTTCAACAGAAGAATTAAACGATAGCACAAGAATGCTTGCTGCTGCTATTGCAAACGATGAACCTATTGAACAATTTGACGAAGACATGTGGGAACATGTTTGTTATTAAGGAGAATAACTTTGGGTAACGTTCAATATTTAGAATACGATGAAGCGGTAACCTTAGTTATTGATACAACTAACCGCTTAATATCGATGACTGATAATCTTAATCAAGTTAATTATGCTGATTATATAGCGATGTTTGCAGAAAAGTTCGTACTAGATTGTATGGATTATTGCCATAGAACGAACTTCCCTCGAACGCTTGTATATACCGCAGCTGAATTAGCTACAAAGTACATCAAAGATAAATACAGCGATACACATGGACCGCTAAAATCTTTGAAAGAAAATGACGTTGAATTTACCTGGGCGGTAACTGATATATCCCCTATAGGATGCATTAGTGAGAAAGATTTCGAAAGCATTCGCACTAAATTAAATCTATATAGAAAAGTGGTGTGGTCGAATGGTTAATGTATACGGAAAACTGCTTGCAGATATCATGTACAAAGATACATGTACCATTTCACGGCAACAAGCCACCACGGACGATATAGGGGCGGATGTGTTCGATATAGTCGATGTGTATGTAAATGTTCCTTGTAAATTAGGACAAACAGGGCAAACAAGCATGAATAGTGTTAATACTGACAGCGTATTCGCATTAAAGGATAAATTGAGATTGTCCTTGCCGGTTGATTACGATGTTATGGCTAATGATATTGTTAAAATCAATCATCAAGGCCAAACATTCATTATGCGATGTGATAGTCCTTTTAAGTACACAACGCACCAGGAAATCACGTTAATTCGTGATGATGAGGCTTAACTATGGGAGCAAAAGTTAACGGCTTTATGGAGTTGAATTTTAAGTGGAAAAAGATTTTATCGTTATACCCTGAATATATCGATACACTTTTAAAGCAACAAGCGGAGTTATTAATCGCTGATACGAAAGCGAAAACTCCTGTTGATACTGGTACGCTTAGAAATGCATGGAAGCGTACTGAACCGCAAAATAACTCCATTGAGGTATACAACAATACTGAATATGCTAACCATATCGAATATGGACACAGAACACCGAAAGGCGGTTTTGTGAAAGGGCATAAAATGCTACATCGCTCTACAGTTAAGCGTAAAAGTCAATTTTTAAACGACACAAGAAAGATACTAAGGAACTTGATAGATGCTTAAACTAAGAACTATTCAAAAGGCCTTAGTTGACCTTTTGAAAAACAAATATCCTAATTATAAGGTGTATTTTGACAATGTTGAAAAGTCAAATGCACCTTATTTTTATATTGAAATGTTTGTTCATAGTGGCGTTGGCGATTACAACTATTTCGAAAGGACTGTTCAAGTTGATATTACATTCCGAGCTATGGAGGATAAGAACAACCGCATCAAGCGTGCTGACTTGTACGAAATGAGCGATAGTTTAGAATGTGTATTTAGACCTGTACTGAAAGTCGATGATAGATATATCACCATTAATGACTTTGAACATACATTTATAGATGAAGTATTGCACTTTATCTTTAATCTCGAGTTTAACGACGCATTCACCGACGAGGAAGTTGGTTTCGTTCGTGGTGAAGTAGTTAATACTCTTTCATTAAGCCTTAACGGCAATAATTTAACCGAGGAGGAATAACCAAATGCCAAATGAACAAGAAAAATTCGGTTTACCACAGGTCTTAATCGACTTTAAAACAAAAGGCGTAACTGCGATTAAGCGTTCCGCTCGTGGTGTTGTGGTATTGATTTTAAAATGCGAAAAAACGGATGTATCTAACAAGTACAAAATTTCTGATATTAGCGAAATTCCTGATAGTACATTCGATGAAGCTACAACTGATTTGATTAAAAAATGTTTAGATGGAACACCTTTGCGTGCACTTATCTATACACTACCTAAAGCAAGCGTGCAAGGTGCTAAAAATACGCAAGCTACATTGTTAAAACAATTGAAGCATATTCGCTATAACTACATCGCTGCTCCTACTGGTACAGTTCAAGACCAACAAGACTTGGCGTCCTACATTAAAGCGGAACGCAATAATGGTCGAAAAACTGTTAAAGCTGTAGTGGCAAGCGTGGCAGCAGACCACGAAGGCGTTATTAATTTCTGTACAGAAGATATTAAAGTACCAAACGGACAAAATACTCAAGGTCAAACCACATACAAAACGTATACTCCGATTGAATATACTGCTCGTATTGCTGGTATCTTGGCTGGTTTAGCATTAGACCGTTCCGCAACCTACTTTAAATTAACGGAAGTTGAAAGCGTTAAAGTATACGAGGACTTAACAGACCGTATCGACAAAGGCGAATTGCACTTGTTTGATGAAGAAGACGGCGAAGGCGTTAAGATTGCTCGTGCTTGTAATTCCTTGCAAACGTTCACAACTGACAAAGGTCAAGAATTCCGTAAAATCAAAATCATTGAAGGTGTTGACATGGTAACAGATGATATTCGCGACACTTTCAAAAAGTACTATGTAGGTAAATATATCAATGATTACGACCATAAAATGCTATTCGTGGCAGCCATTATGGTTTACTTTGGACAATTAGCCGGCAACGTACTTGACAACCGAGCTAAGAATAAAGTTGATATTGACGAGCAGTTCCAAAAGGATTATGCAATCATCAAAGGCGAAGACATTTCTACAATGTCCGCTATGGAAATTCGTCAATACAATACAGGTTCTGAAATTGGTTTAGCCGGAAATGTCAAATTTGTTGACGCTATGGAAGACCTTAAAATTAGCTTCACAATGTAATAGGAGGAATAATAAATGGCAAGAGCAAGCGAAGATGTAAAATATCGTGGTCGCCGTCGTTGGAATGGCTCTCATGGTAAAGTTTGGTTCGACGGTGAGTTGGTGTTTGAAATTGAAAGTTTCGAATGTACTGTTGAGGCCCAACGTGAAGATGTGATTATCGGCAACTCTGTTGACAGTAAAATTACATCCCTTAAAGGTGAAGGCACTGCAAAAATTAAAAACGTAATCAATCGTAACTTCCGTAAGTTGCATGAAGCGTGGAGTGCTGGTCTTGACCCTCGCTCCGTGATTACAGGTTTGTTAGACGACCCTGACGCAGTGGACGGCCAAAAGGAACGTATCTCTATTGATAATGTATGGTTCAATAAGTTAACTCCTTTGCACTTTGAAAAAGGCAAAGTTGTTGAAACGGATATTCCATTCGGCTTTACACCGGAAGATTTACAATATATTGAATCTATTGATTAATTGAAAGGAACATAACAATGTCTGTATCTATTAACGAATTAATTGCTAAACGTGAAGAAATTAAGGCTCGTAAAAGTCAAAAACTAACAATCGAAACTTCTTTGGGCGAAGTTGTAGCTAAAAAGCCTACAACTTTACTTATGACAGAAGCATTAGGTTTAGATGGTGATAACGATGAATATATCGTTTATAACTGCATTGTAGAACCTAATTTAAAAGATAAAGACTTGCAAAAGGCTTATGACTGCGCCGAACCTATGGACATTGTAGGTAAGTTATTCGAATTCGGCGAAATTAAAGCTATTAGCACTGTTTTGATTGAGTCTGTAGGTGTTGGCAAGAAACTCGACCACGCTATCTTTGACGAAGCAAAAAAGTAATAGAAGAAGACTGGGAGGCGGCTACGGCCGCCTACTTAGTTTTAAAAGGTCATACGTTCGATTACTTTTTTAAACTCTCTTTAATGGAAAAAGTGCTGTGTAATGTAGCTATGGAAAAAGAAAGGAAAGAACGTGTGGAAATTACAAAATTAGCTATAAGGGAGGTATTAGGTGGATAATAAAGAACGTTTAGGCGTCGAACTGTACCTTGACGATAAAGGGTTTACCAATGCAGTTAAAAAGGCGCAACAATCAACGCAACAACTAGCAAAATCTGCTAATACTCTTACTCCTGCTATGAGTGGTGTTGATAAAAGCATGAACAGTGCTATCAACTCTGTTAAAGGCATTGCAAACGCAAGTAAAAAAGCCGAAAGTGAATTATCTAAATTAAAGCGAACTGGTAGTAACATTAAAGTTAAGATTGATGCTAAAGATAATGCTACTTCTAAAGTTCATAAAATTAAAAATGAACTAAACGGCTTTAAAGGTAAAGTTTATACCGCTACAGTTAACGTTAAGCAAAATCTAGCCGGTAGCGTTGGCGCTATGGGTAATCGATTAAGCGGTGCGATGTTCGGCGCTACAATGCAAATGGCCGGTATAGCTGGCATTAGTTTTGGTATCGCAAATGGCATTAAAAAATACGCTGATTTCGAGAAAGAAATGTCAAATGTAAAAGCTATTTCAGGCGCAACGGCCGATGAGTTTTTACAGCTAAAGAAAAAGGCAATCGACATGGGCGCTGCCACTAAATATACTGCGACTGAATCTGCGGAAGCATTCAGATATATGGGTATGGCCGGTTGGAAAACTAGCGAAATGATTGGCGGTATTGAAGGTATTATGAACCTTGCCTCTGCTTCCGGTGAAGATTTAGCAACAACTTCTGATATTGTTACTGATAGCTTATCTGCGTTTGGTTTACAAGCTAAAGACTCCGCTATGTTTGCCGACGTATTAGCCTCTGCAGCAACTAACTCAAATACAAATGTTGCTCTAATGGGGCAAACATTTAAATACGCTGCACCAGTAGCCGGCGCATTAGGATTTAGCATACAAGATACTGCATTAGCTGTAGGTCTTATGGCTAACCAGGGCATTAAAGGTTCAGAAGCCGGCACAGCTTTACGCTCTATGATGACTCGTATGGTTAAACCGACAAAAGAGTCCGGCGAAGCTATGCAGATTTTAGGCCTTAATATATTAGATGCTAACGGCAAAATGAAACCTTTTAGAGATATCATTAAAGATATTAAAGAAGGTATGAGTAAATTAACTCCGGAAAGTAAAGCTGCTGTAGCCGGTATGCTTGCCGGTCAAGAGGCTATGTCAGGCTTACTTGCGTTGGTAAATTCTCCGGATGCTGATTTTAATAAACTGGCAGAAGCTATCGATAATTCAAACGGCAAAGCGAAAGAAATGGCTGCTATTCAGCTTGATAACTTAACTGGTGATTTAACGCTACTTTCTAGTGCTTGGGATGGTTTTGTTATCAAGGTTATGGACGGTAAAATTGGTGGCTTTAGGGATATTGTACAAGGTGTTAATAACTGGTTCGCCGGTTTAACTGAGAACTTTGAAGCAAACGGAATTACAGTCCGAAGCGTTCTTGACGGAATAACTTCCGCTATCAAAGAGTTGGTAGGACAAACGTTAAAAATGGAAGGTCTTCCTTCTATTTTATCTGCAGCTGCATTAGCAGTAGCCGGAATAGGTGTATTTAAAGCCGGTCGAGGTGCTTTTAGTTTATTCAGAGGTGCAAAGGGTGGCTCTATAGGTGGTCCTGGTGGTAGTTCTGCCGGTGATATGACTATAAACGCCTTAAATGTAACTCTTATAGCAAATCGAATGTTAGGCGGTGCGCAAGGTGCTGGAGTTGGAACCGTTGGCAAAGTAGGTAAAGGTGCCGGAGCAGTCGGTAGAAGATTAACTAAAATCGGCGGTAAAATCGCACTTCCATTAGCATTGGCTATGGGGGCATATGATTTAGCTACGAGTGATGATAAAGCTCGTGCCGGAGTTGGTTTAGGTGGTAGTCTTGCCGGTGGTTTAGCCGGAGCGAAATTAGGTGCTATGGGTGGCGCTGCCTTAGGTTCCATAATTCCTGGTGCCGGAACTGCTGTTGGTGGTGCTATTGGTGGCCTTGTAGGCGGTGTTGGCGGTGCTATATTTGGTGAAGAAATTGCACAGCAAATCTATGACGGCATCACAAGTAATCTTGAAGGCTTAACTGCTTGGTTTAGCGAAAAGTGGAATAGTATTTTATCAACTTGTGCTCCAGTCATTAATACGATTGTTGGCTTATATGCATTCTTATGGGATGGCATCGTAGCGATATTTGGTCCTGTTGCAAGTTGGTTTAACGATACCGTTTGGCAACCTGTGTATTCTTTTGCTAGTTCTGCAATAGACAGCATTGTAAGCGTGTTTAGTGGTGCATGGGAAAGCATTAAAGGCGTATGGGCTGGCGTTGCTAACTGGTTCAATGAAAATGTATGGAGCCCTATTAAGAGTGCAGCAAGCGGTGTATTCGATGCTGTAGGGGGCGCGTTAAGTGCTGTTCAAGCACGAGGTTCGCAAGTAACAGGTATTCCAGGTCATGCGACTGGTACAAGTCATTTCGGTGGCGGTTGGACTGAAATCAACGAACGAGGCGGTGAAATTGTAGACTTGCCAAATGGTAGTCGAATTTACCCTCATGCAACAACGGAGAAGATGATTGCTAATAGTTTAGGTGGCTCTAACTCTGTTAACCAATATTCTATAAGCGGAAATACATTCGTTGTTCGTGAAGAAGCAGATATTGACCGCATAGCACATTCGTTATTCTCTATGCTTGAAAGTGCGGAAGTAAATTATGGGGGTGTATAATGGCAAAATTAATTAGCGGTATCGGTAGGGCGTTATCGCTTTTATCTGTTGTATTAGGTAAAAGCGGAAATAACTATCCTACAATTATTCTTTCACAAGGTGAAGAACGATTAGTCTTGCCAGTAACTCCTACAAAGTACGAAGTAGGGAATGAACAAGATAATAAAAGCGTTAATATCACTCAAATAGGTGAAGCGCTATTGTTTGGTAATCCTAAATTAATTACTTTGACCTTTGAAAGTTTTCTTCCGGCTAAAGACTATCCGTTTATCGTAGGAGATAAACGCAAGCCGGCGGAAATTGTTGCTTTAATTAACAAATGGAAAGAGTCTAAGAAACCGGTTAGGGTTATTATTAGCGATGGCCCTATTAATTTAATGATGGCTATTATGGCCTTTCCATGGAAGAAGCAAGAAAACACCGGCGATTTATATTACACGCTTAGTTTTAAAGCGTATAAAGATTTAAATACCTCTATGTCTGCAGACGATACGAAAGCTGTTGATGATGTTACAGGTCTTAAAGATAGGCCTACAATTAACAATAAGCCTAGTACCGCAACGCTTTATAATAGGGGTTCAGATATTTTGGATGCTGCCAAAAAAGCATACGGCAACTATAAGCACTACGAGCGAATTATTCAATCTAATGACTTAAAGAACTTGGCAATTAATAATTTAAGTCAGTTAAGAAAGTTGAAGGTTAAGTGATGATTATTAAGCACATCGGAACGAAAACGGTTAAAGATGATAAAACCGGCGAAGAAAAGAAAGTTCCAGTTGAAAACGATATATCTCATTTAGTTAATAATTCGACATGGAGCGGTTCTCGTATTCAGGCAGCACGAAAACTTGAATTTGTATATACGCAAGAACCTCGTGATACTAATTGGCCTGTATATGTACTCGGTATAGGCGAAACTGTTAAAGCGTATTCAGAAGATGGTGAGTTGCAATTCGTTGGAAATATATATTCCACCGAACGAAAAACTTCCGCATCAGCGATTACAGTTGTATGTTATGACAATATGTTTATTCTTAGTAAATCAAAAACTACTAGAAAATTCACGAATATGACCGCAGAGGACATTACAAAGGCTGTTTGCAAGGAAATGGGCATTAAGGTAGGTAACCTCGCTGAAACAGGCGAAAAAATAACTTTTATCGCTAATAACAAGTCAGGTTATCAAATCATTCTAATGGCTTATACTGAAGCGGCCAAAAAGACCAACAAAAAATATCAAGCTATGATGGAGGGTGATGAACTCGACGTCATAGAAAAGGGTTCAGTTATCGAAGGCCTTGTAATCGACCAATATCGAAACATTACAGACTCTTCCTATAAGGAGAGTATAGAAAACATGATTAATAAAGTCATGATTGTTGACGATAAAGGTAATTTAATTAGGTATGAAAGCAAGGACGACCAAATTCAAAAGTATTCCATGATACAAGCGGTATACAAAGAAGGTAAAAACAAAAACACTCAAGAAGAAGTTAAGGATATATTTAAAGGTCCTGAACGTAGCGGTGTTATTGATTGTCTAGGCGATTATGACGCCTTGTCCTCGTATTCAATCGAAATTAAAGATGTGATTACGCAGTTAAGCGGTCAGTTTTGGATAAAGAGTGATACGCATAAATTTGAAAACGGACAGCATACTATGAAACTCGAGATTGAGTTTGAGAACCTAATGACGAAAGAAAAAGTAGACCATTCTTTAGAAGAAAAGGAAAAGAAACGCCTAGAACGTGAAGCGAAAAAAGGTAGTAAAACTTCTAAAGGAAAAGGTCGAAGGTCTACTAGAAAATCAACGAAAAGAAAGGTAGAAATACGTTATGCCTAAAGATATTCCGAGCGCTGCTCATTCAATGGCAAAAATGGTTAATACTATTCACGGAATAGCTAAAGATGAACAGCCGATGGGAATGCGAATTGGTGTTGTTACATCACCATTCCCTAACCTTGTAATTAGGGTTGATAACATCGATATTACAAACGAGCAAATATACTTAAACGACTATTGGAAACCGGACCACTACCGAGAAGCGAAAGGGCACATTATAAGTGAAACTCAACCTAGAAGTGGTGGCGGTGGATATGCTTTGTTCGCCAGTCATACACATGAAATTCATAATGACTATACCGATACAATTATCATGACTGATACCTTGCGTGTAGGTGATGAAGTAACGGTATTCCCTGTATATGCACAAGGCGAGCAGTTGTATTATGTAGACCAAAAGGTGGTGAAGTTATGAGTGCGGAATATCCGTTCGCAAGTTCAACGAATATTAGCGTTTATCAAAGTGATGAGTTGCCGTTGTTTGTTGAATATGATTGGAACTTTGAAACAAACTCATTTAAATTCACTGCTAATGGTAACCGAATAAAAGTAACTGGTGATGAAGCATTGAAAGTTTGGGTATATAAAGCTCTAATGACGGAACGTAATCAATATCTAGCCTATTCTACTCGTTATGGTATTCAATTAAAGCCTTTTATAGGCAAGGTTATGAGTGTTAGTGAACGGTATAGCGAACTTAAACGAGTCATTATTGAATGTCTTATGGTTAATCCTTATATCAAGTCCATTGATAATATTGCATTTAGTGAAGATGGTGATAAGGTCGATTGTTCTGTAGAACTAACAACGATATATGGAGGGCTTAATATTAATGTTTAACATTCCAACTAGCGATGAGATTTTAAAAGATTTACAAGAACAATGCACATCGCCTTATAGTAAATTTGAAGGCACGTTTGAATATGATGTGTTTTCATCTAACGCTATTGAGTTTATGAAAACATATGTTGAGTTAGGCGAGTTGTATAAAGTGGCGTTTGGTGATACCTCTTATAGCGACTTTTTAACCATGCGTGCTAAAGAGTCAGGGGTTGTTCGCAAAGCTGCTACCCACGCAATAGGGGTTGTTACTGTTAAAGGTAACGGAATAGTGCCTAAAGGTAGTCAATTCTCTACGGCGAGTGGAATTTTGTTCGAGTCAACATCGGAGCATGTAGTAAAAGGTACTCAACAAATAGAGGTAAGAGCTGTTGAACCTGGTACAAGCGGAAATGTTAACGCTAATACAATAACGACTATTTCAATGTCTATACCAGGTATTATATCTGTAAATAACGTCGAAGCTACTTCTGATGGTTTCGAGGAAGAAACAGACGATATGTTAAGAGAACGGTATTTACTGCACGTTCGATATCCTGGTACTTCCGGAAATACAATGCACTATTACGAATGGGCTATGTCTATTCCTGGCGTTGGTGGTGCGAAAGTAATACCGGTTTGGAATGGACCAGGTACAGTTAAGGTTATTATTGTGAATAGCGAATTTAAACCAGCTTCCGATAAATTGGTTAAAGCGGTTAAAGATTATATCGAAACCGTAAGGCCTACAACTGCTATGGTTACTGTTTCATCTGCAATCAATAAGCCGATTAATGTTAGTGCTGTAATAGAAGGTCGTGAATTTAATTTACCTAAATTTAAAGACCTTATGCGAGGATATTTAATCGAGCTTGAAAAAATGGTGATTACAAGGGATGAAAAAGTTAAACTTTCAATCGCTAAGATAGGCAGTTTAATTCTTGATGCCGGCGCTGTTGACTATCAAAACTTGCGAATTAATAACTCGGATAAAAGCATTGTCATTAACGTTGATGATTTGCCGATATTAGGGGCGGTGAATATACAATGATATTTGAACTTTTAAGGACTTATAAAGTTGATGTTCTTCGGTATTTACCTAAATTCTTATCGAAGGACGCCTCGTTTAAAGCCACCGAAGACGCTTTAAGTGAAGAACATGAAAAGTTAAGATTACTCATCATTGATATTTGCAAGCAAATGTTTGTTGAAACCGCAACTTGGGGGTTAAATGACTGGGAGCGAGTTTATGGAATTAAAACCGACGAAGATTTATCAATCGAAAAGCGACGTGAAAACTTGTTGATAAAAATTCAAGGCGCTCAAACTGTTACAACTCCTCAATTAGAAAAGCTAGTTAATAATGTTGTACCTACAAGCGATGCTAAGGTTATTGAAAATACTGCTCCAAACCAATTTAAAATCGTAATGGAAACTGCTGTTGCAGTAGATGAAGTGCGAAGGGTTGTAGAGCAGTATAAACCGGCTCACTTGACCTATATAGTAGGACATTTATTTAAATCGAATTCGAAAATTTATGTAGGCGGAATTGTATCGGTTTGTACGGTATCTAAAGTTAAATATGCTGCTTCTGATAAGCGAATAAGCGTATCGGAAGGGCTGTACATCGGCATGTCTGTAATGAACACAGATATAATAAAAGTGTAATGAATACGGAGGTTATTAATGAGTAATTACGGTGCTATTACGACAACTCAACTCGGAAAGAATATGATTGCCGAGTCTTTTAAAACTAAAAAAGGTATTATTTTTACCAAAGTTGCATTAGGCGAAGGCCTATTGAATAGTGGTAATATAAATGACCTAACTAATTTGGTATCAAAAATAGTAGACGGTGAAGTATCTACTATTAATACAATTTCTACAAATGAAATTGAAGTTGTATCTACTATTAATAACAGAGCCTTAACTCGTGGCTATTATGCTCGTGAGTTAGGGCTTTTTGCAAAATTAGGCGAGGGTGGACAAGAGAAGCTGTTTGCGTACACAAACGCCGGAGCTGACGCAAGTTATGTTCCTTCTAATGCTAGTATTGATGAAAAGATTATCACTATTACTATTGGCATTGGTAACGCCTCTATCACAATTAACCCTAAAAGCCACATATATTTAACAGAAGCTCGTTTAAATCAACATGAAAACGATATTAACGCACATGGCGGTATCATGAAAAAGTTTTTACCGCTAACAGGCGGTACAGTAACAGGCAGCGTTACTTTGGAAAACGGCTCTTGGTTAAAACTTAACCACAACAATTTCTCGGGTGCTGTTCGAATTACTGAACGAGGAACGCTTGATGTTGGTATTAGCGACAACGCAAATGGTTCTGTTGAAAATATGAACATCTGCTCTATGAACCGTCCTGGTTGGTACAATAAAAATCTTGGCAGTGCTCGGCAACTTGCTTTGGTTGAAGAAATTAACCAAGCTGAAGCGCGATTTAACGCTTCTTTGAATGGTTATTTACCATTAGCTGGTGGAACATTAACCGGCGACTTAACATTTAATTCCGGTAATGGAATTAAGATTAAAGGTGAAGGCGGAAATCATACTATTAGCAGAGGCGGTAAAAACCTCAATCTCGGTAACGAGAGCTTCACAGAAGCATCAAATTTATGTTGTAAAAAACGACCTTCTTGGTATGCCGGCCCTGACAATGTTAATAATGGTTTTTTAATGAAACTGAGTGATATTTCTGTAACTAGCGGAACGATAAGTGATGGACAAACTTTACCAATCCCTTCTGGATATAGTAAAGAAGAATGTACTGTATTATTATCTTTATCTAAAAGTAACGCAGAAAATATATATGTAGATATTAGAGAATCCGGTATTGCTAACTCTGTACAAGTAGAATGTTGGGTTGATAATAATTTAACAGCGCATGTAGGTATGTGGTGGAGAAATAATGAAGGTTATTCACATAGTGCATATGGCAATGGTGAAGGTAAAGGTGATACCTGGATGCCTGGTGAAGCTACTTATATTTGCATTGCATTAAAGAGGGCGTAACATATGGACTTTGTTAAGCGCTTAAACGAAACTCTACATATCGGCGATGATTGGGCTAGGGCTTACAAAGTTATAGGTGATGTTGATTTTGCAGAGGCAAGAGGGGTCTGCAAAATACGCACCTATAAAGGAGATGTTATTTTAGAGCCTAATTGCGTAGTTGATGGCGACCGCCTAATCGTAACTATTAGTAGTGAACAATCATTAGGTATTAACCGAGCATTCACTCGGTGTAAATACGATGTGTTCCTCATCACTAAGGAACAAACAATTAAGTTAGTCATGGGAAGTATGGATATCATCCCTGACGTGAGTATGCATTGAAAAAGGAGATTTCAAAATGGCAGAACAAAAAGCAATTAAAAGAATTGAAGATGTGGAAGTTGAAAAAATTCACCAATTTATTATCAATGTAGGCGTTCCTGGCATGCGTGGTGGTAAGGGTGAAGACGGACACGAAGGCCCTGAAGGTCCTACAGGAAAAGCACTCCGCTTCGAAGATTTAACAGAAGAACAAAAGGCAGAACTCAAAGGTCCTAAAGGTGATGCACTCCGCTTCGAAGATTTAACAGAAGAACAAAAAGCGGAGCTTCGAGGACCGGAAGGCAGAGAAGGTAAGCGCGGTGAAAAAGGCGAAAAGCCTGTTGCTACAAAAGCGCAACAATTACTTTTAAGTCGAAATCGTTGGTGTAAATCTAGCGATGTTGACGATGTACTATGTGCTATTATTGAACAAACTGTATCTGCTAAAATTGGGTTTAAACCATTAACTATGGGCGCTGCATTGTTAGGTCAAACAGAAGTATTAGTGAACGGTGAACCGCATTATAAAGTCAAGGTGGTTGCAACTGATACAGAGTTTGAAATTCAAGATAACGGCGAAGCAACTATTACAATTCCTAAACTTGGCGAAGATAATGTTCCTCTTGAATACTATAATTTCGCCGGTGAAAAAGTTGCCGATAGCTTTGTTCCTGGTGTTGTAACAATGCAAGCGGACGAAGTATATGACAATACTGTTGGCGTTAAATTCTTGCGATTTGGCCGAAAATTAGTATTAAAACTTAACGATTATAATGAAAATTCGTTTAACTGGCTTGGCAAGTGGAGTAAATCGGAAATTGATACTTTAGAAATGAAAGCGGATTCTCCTAAATCTGTAAAAGATTTAGATAGAAGTGCTCGCAATAAATACGATGGCTTAACGTTTGTTATTAGCAAGCCTGAAAATATCTCTTTTACTGTAGATTATCCTCAAGGTACTGTTGTAATTAATACGCCTACAAGCACGCAAGCTGTGGATATCAGTGGTAACTATATTAATTGGACCGGAAGAGAGTACGAAAACTCATATTTGTAATAGGAAGGAGCGAAGATGTGGACTTGGCAGTTTGAGTTGAACGACATTTTAACAACACTGTCTATAGTCGGTCTTGTTGCCGGCTTAGGCTATAAAGTGTTGGTCGTTCCCTTGCTCGAAAAATTAGATTCGCAGAGAGTTCAAGATAACTTGATATTTCAAGAAAAATGGGGAATTTTAACTGATACCCTTAAAGATTTAAAAGACGAAATTAAGTTATCTCGTGCAGAAAGAGTTAAAGCGGAGGCAAAGCAAGTAATGTTAACTGCCAAAATAGAAGCCTTAGAACATAGAGTTAATGATATTAAGGAGGAATTACATGAACATACCGCCAAACCTCATTAATACATTAAAAAAGACAGGCCAATCTATGAGGTCGGTTAACATACATCCGACAGGTATATTCGCAACAAGGGCGCTAGTATTTATAATGCTAGTGCCTATTTTATTGGTTGTTATTCAATACATAATGGCTTTCATTAGTGGTTATGTATCTGACGAAACGAATAAATTAATTAATGTGGGAATAAACATTATCGACCATATATTTATTCCTAGCGTTTTAACTGCTTTAGTTGGCTTTTTGGCGCTATGGATAGATAAGGATAATAATGGTATTCCGGACAAGTTGGAGGATAATAAGTAATGAAAGTATTTATAAACCCTGGACATGATATTAATTTAGATAGCGGAGCGGTTAACCCTAACACAGGCCGTCGTGAGTGCGACGTCGCTCGTGATGCTGGAATAATGCTTATGCGGTATTTAGAAACCGCCGGATGTGAAGTTAAAACGCTGCAAGATGATAATCTAGGTCTTGTGTGTGAAACTTCTAACGAATGGGGAGCTGATATATTTGTATCTCTGCATTGCAACGCTTTTAACACGCAAGCTCGTGGCACTGAAACGCTTTACAAGTCTTTCAACGGCCAACGATTAGCAAATGACATTCAAAGCCAAATTATACGCAGTATCGATACTGTAGACCGTGGCGTGAAGAAGCGTGATGATTTATGGGTATTAAACGGTACTGACGCAACCGCAGTTCTTGTTGAAATGGCCTTCATCGATAATGACGATGATTTAGAAATGTTAAATAACGACCTTGATACTATTGTTCGTGCTATCGCTCGTGGTATCACTGATTACATAGGAGGATTGTAATGTATGTTCGCCTTAGAAAACTTGCGGAAGGTTATCCTATGTTCATTCCTATTTTGTTGTTGCTTGTTTGTCTTGCCGGTGTATGGTTCTTCGCCGACAGACGAAGTAATATTGACGAGAGCGGAATACAACGCTCTACAGTCGAAATTAACAATGCTAGACGATACAATCAGCAAGCAGTTGATGATAATCGACGAACTAGAACAGCAGTTGAACGTAGCGAAATTATCAACGACAGAGCAACAGACGGAATTAATCGAAGTATTGAAATCACTGAACGAACAAAAGACGCTATTAATCGAAGCGAAGAATACGTTAATCAAGCAAGAAGTAACGCTATCACAGCAAAGGGACTCATTAGCGAAAGCAGAAGCATACTTGAACATGCAGAAAAACGAACTAAAGAAGGTGAAAGCAAAGTATCGCAATAGTCAAATTCTAAATGCTATTTTAGGCGCTGGTCTTGTATATGTAGCAGTAAAAGACTGAGAGGTGGTCCAATATCTCCCTAATCGTGCGAGGGTGGCGCATGAACTGGTATTGGTTACAACTGAATAAAAGTAATAGGGGTGCCGTAATAAGCACCCCTTTATTTTTTTTGGCATTTTTTAAATTGGCGCTTGTCCTCATCTTGAATGTGTTATATAATATAATCAAGGTTAAGGTATAAATTACTTAGGAGGATAACAAACATGAGAACATTAAAACAATTACAAGCTAACTTGAAAGACGGTTACAAAATTCGTAAATTCGGTTATAGAATTACAGGTACTGAAACATGTGTTGTTGATAAACAAGGCAACAAAGTTGCATATCAAGTAACAACAGTTAAAGCATTTATCGAAAGATGCATTGAAAAAGGTTTAGTTAAAGAGGAAGCGTGTAAATAATGAAAACGTTAAAAGAGTTAGACGCTAATCTAAAAGATGGCTATCAAGTCATAAAATTTGGTCGTGAACGATTTGAGCTTGGACACGGCATAGCTGTTTGGGTGATTGATAAGAATAAAAAATTAGTATTACCTAAAGAAGGTACTGTAAAGAATTTTATTAAAGAGTGTGTTAAAAAGGGCTTAGTCAAATAAGCCTTTCAAGGAGTAACAGTGATGAACGCAGTAACAAAGAAAGTATATTTAAATGTGATATTAGAAAACGGCGGTGGTACTACATATCCAATAAAAGAGTATTATCAATTTGGACCAAAAGTTATTATGTACTTAGTTGACGGCACTAAAAAGATTATAAATGACGTTATAGGGTGCGAAGTTATAACAATCGGACCAATTAAAAGAAATTATTAAAAAAAGTCCTTGCCTTACCTTTGATTATATTATATAATATAATCAAAGGTAAGGTTAATAAATTAACAAAGGAGAAACCACATGAAATACCAAATCACTACAGAAAACAACTTTGAATGGACTACACATACTTTCGAAGTGAACGAAGTTGAAAACTTATTCTTTGCGGATGGTAACGTAGTTATCGTATTCAACAACGGTAACAAGCAACTTTTAGAAAATGTTAAATCTTTAAACGTAAAATAAGTCAAAGGAGAGTTAAAATGACACTAGACGAATTAAACAGCGTAATTATGCAACAAAACAGAAATGTAGCAATCGACAAACACAGAACATGCTATGAGTGCTATAACATTCATACAAACAGACTGGTAGCTAGTGCAGCAACAATCGACGAACTAAAAGATATGATGGTTCGCATGGATATTATTAGAGGTTAAGGAGGAATAGTAATGAAGTACTTATTGAAATTAGGCAGAGGCGAAAACAAGGTAATCGAAGCGGACACTTTAGAAAAGTTGTTATACTTAGCAAGTTATGAATATTGCGACTATTACACAGTACACGACGCTGGAGATATTAGCGATATGCTAGACTGGGATAACGGCGATGATAAAGCATTTACAGCTCGTATCCACCGTACAATTAAAACACTTAAACAAGGTTATCATGTGGTGTTTGGCGATAAGACAGCTAAGTTTAAACCAAACGAGTTAAAGGCTATCAGCGATGTAGAACGAATTATGAAACGTGCTGGTGCTAGTGGTTTTACAATCGAGGAAATTGAAGGAGTGTGAGTCGATAATGATAAAAGTCATAGATTATAACAAAATGCCTAAAGTCATTGGTAAAGTTAATACATACAAGGAAGCATGGGTGTTGATTGAAGAAAGGCAAGCACGGCTATCGCCGTGCGCTGGTAAATGGGATAAAGAAAGTTGGAACAAATGTAATATGCAAGATGAATATCCATCTTTTACTTGGCCTGACGGTGTTGATTATGTATGGGCGGCAGACTGGATACCAGTTCCAATTACTCATCCGAATGAATACACCGAACAAAGCGTTCGTGAGTTGATAGATAAATTAGTATTGTATTACAGAGTAGAGGAAGTATAATGACAAGTAATAAAGGATGGGGCGGCGCTCGAAAGGGCGCCGGAGCTCCTGTAACAGTAGGCGATGAAGGTCGTCGCAAGGCAAGAGTGATTTCACTTAACGATAAAGAGTATGAAACGTTAAATGACATCGCAAAAAAGAACGCTGTCAGCGTATCACAATTAATACGAAATACATTTAAATTGTAATCGTCAAACAGTTCGTCAGAAACTTAACTTAAAATACGCTAAATAATTTAAAATTAAACGCTATAAGGCGTGTTTGATTAGCTGTTAATACTAATACATATAACGCTATTGAAAATTGAATATAGTCCAAAGTATAATTATAGTGTTAGGCATAGTCCATAACTATAATTGGAGGAAACTATGAACAGTATGAAAACAACGCTTTTATTAGCGACTCTAACGGCCATTTTAGTGGTCTTAGGTGATATGATTGGTGGTAGAACAGGCATGATGGCTATGTTCGTTATATCTATGGGCATGAATTTTATGTCCTATTGGTTTAGCGATAAAATCGTATTAGCTCAATATAATGCTCAACAAGTTACTGCACAATCTAATCCAAAACTATATGGTATGGTAGAAAAATTGGCTAAAAATGGTAATTTACCAATGCCAAAGGTATATATCATTCCTAGTGAAGTACCTAATGCATTTGCAACAGGTAGAAATCCAAGTAATGCTGCAGTTGCAGTTACTGAAGGTATCCAACGGTTATTAACTGATGATGAATTAGAAGGTGTATTGGGACACGAATTAACACATGTTAAGAATCGCGATACTTTAATTAGTACCATTGCTGCCATGCTGGCAGGAGCTATTTCTATGATTGCTCAGGTTCTTCAATTTTCTGCAATCTTTGGTCGCTCTGATGATCGAGAAGGTTCTAATCCTTTAGCATTAATAGGTGCCATAATTATTGCTCCTATCGCAGCAGGTCTTATTCAGATGAGTATTTCTCGCGCCAGAGAATTCTTAGCTGATGAAGGTGGTGGAGACATGTGTCGTAATCCGCTAGCCTTAGCTTCTGCTCTTGCTAAAATCGATTACTATTCTAAACATGGCGCATTGCCTAATGCAAGTAATGCAACAGCCCATATGTTTATTATTAACCCTATGATAGGTATTGGTGAAAGCTTGAGTAATCTTTTTAGTACTCATCCTCGTACAGAAGAACGTATTGAAAAGCTAAAAAAACAAGCAATGAATCCTAAATATAAAGAAAAGGCAAAATTCTAATTAATTTCTACAGGAGGATATCATGCAAGAAACATTAGTTTTAATTAAACCAGATGCTGTTAAGCGCCAATTAAGCGGTGAAATTCTTAGTCGCTATGAACGTAAAGGTCTTGTTATTAAAGCATTAAAATTATTACAGGTACCTCGTGAACTCGCTGAAGAGCACTATGCTGAGCACAAAGAAAAACCGTTCTTTGGTGAATTAGTTGACTTTATTACATCTGGTCCAGTTCTCGCTTTTGTTTTAGCTGGTGAGAATGCAATTGTATCTGTACGTGCTTTAAACGGGGCAACAAATCCTGTAGATGCGGCCCCTGGAAGTATTCGTGGTGACTATGCCTTAACAATGGACGCTAACGTAGTACATGCTTCTGATTCGCCAGAAGCTGCCGCTCGTGAAGTTAGTCTTTGGTTTCCAGAATACAAATAATCTCTAGGTTGAGATCCTGTAGCTTTTATTTCTACATCCATGTATATCTATAGGAGGTAATAATATGGCAAGTAGTGTTTATACAAAAACAGGTGATGCTGGTACAACTGGTTTATACACAGGTGAACGTGTACAGAAGTCATCTTTACGCGTAGAAGCTTATGGTACAATCGATGAATTGCAAGCTTTCTTAGGCTTGGCTCGCTCCTATGCTGAAAACCCTCGTGTTGCGGCAGAATTATATGATATTGAGCGCAATTTATGGACATTAATGGCCGATATTGCTAGTCTAAATACAGCTCCAGTAATTACTGAGCAACATGTAAAACATTTGGAAAAAGTTATCGATCGCTTCGATGAAAAGCTAGAACCATTATCTAGTTTTGTTATTCCCGGTGAAAAACAATCTTCTTCTTATTTACACGTAGCTAGAACGATTACTAGACGCGCTGAACGCGCTTTATGGCGTGTATTAGATGCTGGTGAAAGTGTTCACGAGTCTAATTTAAAATATTTAAATCGTCTATCCGACC
>ERZ772956.249-NODE-249-length-44301-cov-44.939633_pt1 | contig 44301 bp, 65 predicted proteins | sample MGYA00580683_ERZ772956 | MGnify/ENA primary metagenome ERZ772956 (study PRJEB29015, sample SAMEA2738077) | human oral metagenome | biome: human oral; feature: human-associated habitat; material: saliva | place: China | collected 2212 ... | reverse complement strand
AAACAAAGATGGTTTTTGCTAGATTGGCTGATCGAAAGAGGTTCTCTGGCAAGGTAACCATGGCCAAGACCTGAGCATGATCCTGCATCCATTTTTTCAGGAGAGGGCTCTGCTCGCTCGTCAAAAGATCATTCGGAGCTAGAAAAATAGCGATACCACCCGGCTTTAAGTATTTTAACGATTGTTCGATTAATAAATGATGGGCATAGGTGTGGCCCTGAGGGGAAGCGACCTGATAACGACTTGCAATGGCATCATCTGGATAATAACCGACAGGTAAATCGCTGATAATCACATCACTCTCTTTCAAAACCTGTGGACGAACCGCATCACCTTGGGCGAAATTCACATCCGCCTTCATCACTTCTGCCATACTGGCCGCAAGATCAATCAACAGATCATCGATTTCCAAGCCCAAATAATCTAGCGAGCGCTGGCAGTTGTTCATTAAGGTTTGGGCTAAGTTTCCTGTTCCGCTTCCAATTTCTAGCACATCTACTTTATCAGAACTAGCCAACTGATCCACTAGAAAGACCAGAAGAAATCCAATCCCATCTGGGGTAAATTGGTGATTGGCTTGTAGGGGCTCTGTTTGGGCCGCCTTCATCAAAAGATATTGGAAGGAGCGACGCCACTCTTCTTTGTTCAAATTCAAGTCCTTCAGCCGCTGGTTGTTTTCCTTCACTAGAGTCAACTCAGTCTGCCCATCCAGATAGATTGCATTCTGCTCCACTAGAGCATCATAAAAGTTGGTCTGCAAATCATTTTGGATGGTTTGGGTATTTTCTAATAGATAGCCATAGGCTTTCTCAATTTTTTCGAAATTCATGCTTTCCTCCATCTCTTAATCATATCAAATTTTAAGAGTTTTTGCTATGCTTTTCGAAGACTTCCACACTCGATTCCTCCGTTGTAGTTGGGAGGTTTGTAGCCGAATCAGGGGCTCGCTTCTCCTTTTCCTTCTTATCGGTTTTTTTCTTCTCACTAGGGGAAAGGGCAAAGGTGAAGTGGTAGGTCGTGCCATCCTGTAAGTGACTGCTGACGTTGGCAAAACCAGATCTTTCTTCTAGGTCGACTCGCCCAGTTGAGAAAATCATTGCATTCTCTTTCCGATCCCAAGTATCAACAGCCAATTGGGCTTGCGCATAGGCTTGGATACGTTTCTGACTAGCAAGGAGGATTCGTCTCTCTGCTACTTGTCTATTCAGATAAAACTGAAGCAAGAGACTGAAAACTGCTGACATAAAAAGGGCATAAAGGAGAATTCCTGCCTTAATCTGCTTCTTTTTTATCCTTATCCACCACACGGTAGACCACCTCCCTTTCTAATCCTTCTGCAAAGCGAAGTTGAATAGACACCAAATCCCCTCTTTTTTCAATCAAGGCGGATTCGACTCCGTCTATCATCGGTTGATAGCCACGGCCAGTCGCATCTGTCTTTCGGATATCTCCCCCTTTAGCCAATCCAATGGCTATGGGTTTCTGATCCTGAACAAGATAGAGTTTATTGTCTCTGACCTCTTCAAATTGGCTACGAGATAATTCAATGTCCAGTTGGTCCTGAAAGAGCAACCACTCTTCTTGCTTGATTTGACTTTGGTACTGGAGCTCTTGACGCAAGAGGCTTGTCAATCCTTGAAACACCAATAAACCACCGCTAATGACGAGCAGGGCAACCAAGGCTTCCAGTAAAGTAAAGGCTGGAACTTTATTTCTTTTCAACAGCAATCACAACCTTTCCTTCTTGGTAGACCTTTAAGGACTTAGCCGATTTCTCCACTTGAACACTGACCTGATTGATGGTTAATTGATCCTGCCTTGTCTGGATGGCCATTTTTGCGACTCGCAAGACTTCTGCTTGCCTCAATTCTTCTAAGCGTTGCTGTCGTGACTGGCCCAGCTCTCCTAGCACAAGAGTCGTGAGGACGCCGAACATCGCTAGGGCGATTAGCCCTTCTAACAAGAGACTAGCGGGGAGCTGTCGATTTCTTAATTTTTCCATTCCCAATTGCCAACTGATAGGTCACCACCTCTTTCTCTATCTGAAATTGAATCTTGGTCAAGCTTGAATTGCCTCCTGCTGGATCAAACGTTAGTTGCTTCTCTTTAATCAGTTTCACCCCTTTTGGAAGCGGCAATTCTTGATAGGGGCTATGAACCCCAACATGGTCGATGGAAAGGGAAGTTCTCTCCTCTTTTGCAATGCTCATCTTTTGTGTCTCTTGATAGACCCGTTCAAATTCTGAGAAAAACAATGTTTCTTCCACCTGCCCAAAGCCTTGATGAACTGATCCAGCTAGCAGCCAACATAGAAGGCTGACGATACCTAGAGTTAGTAAGCTCTCTAGAAGGGTAAAAGCCTTAATCTCCAACTGCACGGTGATCACCTGCATTCTTCACATAGTGAGCACGGTAGGCTTCTGCTTGTTTTTGAGTGATTTGTCCTTCTGCGACAAGCTTAGAAAGACTGGCTTTTTCATTCTGATGATTGAGTTCATAGAGCTCAGCCTGACTCTCCACAACTTTGACAACTGCTCGGTTTCCTGTATCCGTTACCGAATCTTTCTGCTTGGTCAAGTTCGGAACAAAGAGCAAGAGAAGAACGCTGATAATGAGCAAAACAACTAGCATTTCAATCAAGGATAGTAAATTTATCAATTTTTCAAAAAGAAAAACCCTTGCAAGGAGCAAGGGTATACACAAACTTTAAACAATCTATTAAATGAGCCTTCGCTCTACTTCGATTGTACGCAATTTATTGACCGATAGCCTACCACGGTCTGAGCCATAAGGAGCGACCCTATAACTTCCGTAGCGATTAAATGGCTAGGCACGACTGGTTACGTCCAACTTTCACCCGACATTCAGATTAATATTTTAAGCATAAATATATCCAATGTTTTATCTGCACAATTTGGGCTACTTGTACTTATCTTTGGTGTTATTGGCTGATGTCTCAACCTCAAGTGCAAAACAGTTTATTATAGCTTTTCTAGTTTGGTTCTTACTGCTACATAAGGCCTTGCTAGATTATTCTTCCACTGGAAGCGTCTATTGTCACTGCCACCGTCTGATAATGGTCTAATTACGCACAACCTCTATACTGCATACACCCTCAATCTTCTTACACTCCATGACCTCTTCTGATTACTCAAAAGAGAATTACTTATCTTCTTGCAATATCTCACAAAAAGTGCAACGGGAATTATGTATGCAATCCAAGCAAGGTGTCACCCTATCTTCACTTGGTTATTTAGTAGATTGTTCAAAATCTGTGTACTATTATTATACCACTGTTAACTAATAAAATCAAGGTTTTATACAGAAATTTTCCGTTATAATAGACATTTTTGAAAATTGCCGTTATAACAGAAAAAAGCAATTTTGTTGACGTCAACAAAACTGTACAATAAAAAAAAGCCCTCCCGTTTTGGGAGGGTGTGTGTCTTATATGTTCATAAATTTATAGTGTTTCTGGCCACGGGTCGTCCGTGGTATACGACATATTAGTGAATCGTAAATCTCCGATATCTCTGTCTGTTGGGACTGGATCATCAAATTGTAAGCGTAGCTGGTTGCCGTCACCCGGCCCACCTAAATAGAATGTTCCCAAACGTTTTCCCTTGTCGTTAGTCATAATACCCAGTTTTGAGCTAGTGGCACGAAAACCGACGGGTATACCACCGACGTTTAAGATCACCACGTTTCGTTCTCTGTCTGAACCTTGTGGAACGTAACTGGGCGCACCTCGTCTAACGATTCCAAACCAACCCCAAGAGAGGCCACCAAATCCGATCTCTACCGTGGAATTTATACGTCTAAACTCGACATACGCATTGTTTTGGCTCGATGAAATTCTTGGCTTGTGTTTGACATCGCCAAACAATACAGACCAAGCGTTAGAGCCAGTTCCAGCAGTTTTCTTGATCCACTTCACCGCTCCGTTTTTAGCCGTTGTATCGGTATAAATTGTACCGATGTCAGCATTTAAAGCGTACGGAAAGCCTTGTCCTTTCAATTCGCCACTAGCACCACCAGAACCAGAACCGACGGAGCGCTTTAATTCTTCCAAGTCATTCTTGGTAGCTAGCTGTGTAGTGTCCACTACTGGAATTTTCGACTTAGTGACGAACGGGTCACCGCCATTTTTCAGTTTGTCGTCAATGAGAGCATCCAGACCAAGTTCTACGTGCTTGTCTCTAATGTTATTAGTCATTTGAGATTGAAGCGTGGCATAGGTAGGGAATAACTCATAAGCCTTAGCAGTCTGTAGCGCTCCACCTTGATTAGCTTGGATTGTTCCAATATCACGCCCGATAGCTTCTATAGCTTTCTTTAATTTCTCCATGTTTCACCTCCTTAGAGGGTATTTTTGGCAGAATTATAAATCTGTACAAAGTCAGTATTTTCTAGCGTGGTGAATTTCTCACCCAATTCAGTCATCTTGGACACAATCGCACTATCTGGGTTTTCGCCAGCTTTGATTTTTTCAGCAATCTCCTTCAAAGTGTCCAACTCTTCTGGTACACCCTCACCCAAGATAGCAGTCTTAACACCTTGGATAGCAGTGTCTAACTGTTGTTGTGTGATGCCACCTTGACCGACTTCTGATTTTTCAGCCTTGTTAGCAAGTTGAGTCTTGATATCCTTGATATCCGTACCGACTGCTTGAGCGAATTTAGTTAATTTCTCTGTATTTAAAGTCATTTCTTATCCTTTCAAATTTTAGCTAGATTGTATAGTACGGTAAGGTCTGGCAGTTCTTCTGCTTGCGTGCCGTTCGGATGTTGTGCGACGTACTTGTCTATTTCTGCTTTAACATCATTTTTCACCAGGTCAAGCAACTCACTGCTTGTGTATTCATCAGCCGATTGTGTGACCTCTAGCGTGGTTCTGCGGTCACTAGGGAACACATACCCACCCGCTACCACTTCTACGGTATATAGACCGATAGGAAGCGGTTTGGCAAGTTTAAACGTGATGCCAGAGTTAGTAACCGTTGTGTCTATACTTACCTTGCCGCTTGTGTTATATAGCATTATTTTTGCTTCTGTGCCGTTTAATTCTTCTACTGGCTTGTGGTCTTCATCGAGCAACTTATACTCAAATAGAGAGGCGCTATCACCTTGTTTGACGATTTTACCACCACCTATCTGCTTTAGGTTCGTAGAGTTTAATCTCACATTATCACCTCACGATCTAGGCGAATGATCCAAAATCTGTAACACGTTGCCCGTTCTCTGATTGACCGACTGCCACATAGCGACGGTTACCGGATGCACCGATGTAAGTGATCCAGATATAACCATCTTTGTCACAGTAGCCATCATAGTTGATAGTCTCACCTGCTCCATATACAGCGACGATAGCGCCGTCTAAGCCAGCCTTATCACGGACATTGAGGGCTGAGACTTCAACTGTAAATGTTCCGTTTTCTTCCGTGATTGTGCCATCTCCTGTAGTTGTAGCTTGTACAGGTTGATAATCGGCATTATCAAGCGGGAAGTAGAACCAACCTACGATACCATCAAAATTGCGTGTGTTGTATCGTGCCGGGCCACCTACATAGAGGCTATCCGCATTACCGTCTATATTCTGTTCGATAGTACGCATGGTGTATCCGTCTGAGTCCTCAATGACTAGTCCAGTGTGACCGTATGGATGCCCGAATAGATAGATGGTTTCTTGAACGAATACCGCCCCAGCTCGTGGTTTACTGTCCAGATTTCCCTCTTGGTTATATTCCACCTCATAACCTAAATCACGGGCAGAGTTGAGCAAGTCGATAGCGTTGCCCCAAAGGGCACGACCAAAGAAGTTGATTGAGATTGAGTTTGGCAAATCCACACATTGCGTCCCCCAAGAATTATCCGCATCAACTCCTACACCTTGGTCAGCAAGGTTTTCAGCAAATCCAATAACGTCTTGTAATGTTGTCATTTTATTACTCCTTAAAATCAAAAGCCGTCACCCAAAATGAGATGACGGCTAACAAAAAAAGCGCTATTTTTATAAATAGCCTTTTAGTCATTGTGTGGCTCGTAGTAGTTAAGCGCACGCTTACTATCTCCAAAACCAGCTGTAGTAGGGTCTGGAATGATGTTGAGGACGTTTGCGATTGTCAACCCAATAAGATAAGGGTTAGATGCAAACTTGCCAAGCAAGCTAAATACAGCCCCCCAACTTGTTAGATCTTGGAAATTAAGTCCGAAGTATGTCAAAATTGGCAAAGCGATGGCAAGAGCCAAGCGGGTCATAAATGCTTTGTTTTTAAGCGTAAAACGTACAGACCAGTTGATTTTATTCATATTTTAGTTCCTCACTTCTAAATAATTGAACTTGGCAAATAGGCTATCTATGCGCCCGTTACCGCCAAGTTTTTTGTAGTTCTCGTGCATTCTATGCACAATGTCCGACTCATGTACAGTAGTGTACCCTCGGTTGATTGCAACAGTCATATCACGCTCTAACCGTAGATACATCGTGACCAAGTGAGCCTCATCATGGACGATTAGCTTGTCATTTACCTCACTAATCTTCTTGTTATTATCTTCTCCTACCTCTCGGATATCATTGACTGAGTGCTGGATTGCTCCAAGTTCGTCCTTTAGCTCGTTGAACTGTTGTTTATTGAGATTACCAGACCTACCAGCAAGCAATCCAAACCAACTGGAAACAATGAGTCCGATTGTAGGGCCTAATTGAGATATTTCGTGTATAATCCTCTCAATTACATCAAGCCATGTCATAGTCCCTCCTTTTAGTGTAAGTGATTTTATTGTACGGGTTGAGTTTCAAGCTCGCCTTTTGGCTCTGGTTTTGGCTCGGTCCACTTCCAAATGCCAATTTTTCCGTTTTGGTGCAATGCTTCGAGCTGTTCCAAGGTTTCGCCTTTGTAAGTGAATGGCTGGTTCACTTGGACCATGACACGTTTACCTTCCTGGAATTTTTCGGTATGGTTTGGATCTTCGAGCGCAAAGATCGCTTGTGCTGGATAAGTTACGCCTGTTTTACCAAGGTCAACCAATTCAAGGCCGCGTTTAAAGACTGTTGGATCAAGTGGACGATCTACGTCAGTTACGCGAGCGAGTACGCTCCACTCTGCCACGTCTTTCACCTTTTGGATTTCTTCGTCTTTCTTCGCAAGTTTAGCTTCATAATTTTGGGCCTGTGTATGCAAGTCCTCTTGTAGCTTCTTCACGCCCTCGGCCGGGTTAAATTCAGTGGCAATTTGACCTAATACCGCTTGGATAAGTGAGTCATCTGACTCATTGGTGCGGTCACCAATCAGTACACGGTCAAAGGCCGTATATGGTGCGTCTTGTCGGATTGCGACAAATGTTTTACCAGCTTCTTGTAAATACTTATTAACTACTTTAAATGACATATATTGTTATTCTCCCTTGTGTTGTGTTTGTGCTACTTCATCGAATAGCTCTTTCAATGCCTCGTCTGCTTCGAGGGTTTGGCTTACTTCGTTAAGTCGTGCTTGTGCTTGTTCAAGCTGTGCTTGCACTTGTTCGAGTTTTTCTTTTTCTTCCTCGTATAAGACCTTGTAATTTGTAGCCTCTACGATAGCGTTCGCGAGCTTCTGCGCGATATCATTTACAATTTTATCTACTGTGTTCATGTTTGCCCTTTCTTTACAATGACACGTCCCAAAAGCCGGGTGAGCCTTCGCCGTTTTGAACGCGGTAGTCTCTCAATCTCTTAAAGTTATCGTTGATATAATGAAACAAATCGATCAATGATCTTGCTGGAGCGTCTTCCGTGACGGAGTCTTTCACGATATGGACGTTACCAATTAGATAAACGCCTCTATTGTTTGGATTGTTGAAAACTTTCATCCCAGTAAAATTCTTGTTTGGATTTGCTTCTCCTCTATCATTGACCCCAAAAGCGAAGGAAGCATAATTTGTCCCGCTTGAAATTGTCGGAGATAAGAACGCCTTTCGTCCGCCCGAGTTAAACTCTAGCGTGTTGTGAGGCGATTTGAACTGAATAATTGCCGAACCGTTGTACGCCGTAATATTATTGTTTAGATCAATTACAGTATTCCCGTTATTTCCTCGAATAATCCCGCCTTCGAACGTTAAACCTTTAAACGTTCCCGATGTAACGCTTTTAGCGTTTAAGTTAATTAGATCAACTTCGCGGGCGTCGATAGTCCCAGCAGTTAGCTTGTTAGCGGATACCTTCTCGATCATGCTGTCCTGAATAACTGCATTATCAATAATAGTCTGCCCCGTGATGTGCGTTAGCCGTCCATCTATTCGGTTTGTACCATTTGCAAGCAAGTTGATTGAGTTGAGCACGTCGCCGTTGCTGTTTAGGTTTCTGACTGACCAAGACCCCGCGAGCTGTGTCATTTGCGTACGGACTGCTTCGACAGACTCTGTACTATCTTCTGGACTCGGTTGCCATAAACGATCACTAAAACCTTCATAAAAATCAAGTTCGGTCATAAATAGGCCAGACCAGACGTTAGGGAAGCCTTGATAATTAAATAGCAAATACCCTTCATCAAACATTCCTGTGTTAAAGCTAAATGACTTCTTGACAGCTCTATCTGAGTTAAATGCTGGTGATCCAGTTTTATCAAAGATTGTCTGCATTTCGTCGAAGTCATTCGTAGAGCCTTTTCTTCGTTTGCAAAAAATAATCTTAAAGCGTGACGTGTTAGCGTCAAATGCTGTTAAGTTGAGCATATAATTTGTATTTTGTTTGATGATAAACCGTGGGCTGTGGACAAAAGATCCGTTTGAGAGCAAAAACATTCGTTTTTGTCCGTTTAAATAAAAATGATGACTTGTAAAACTAAGTCGTCCGTTTGCTTCGGTCCAATAATTCAAGCCATCATCTGCTCGACTATTTCGAAGCATATTCGGGCCACCAGACGTGGCATACTTCCCAACTTCCGTTTGAAATATCTCACTAGACATAACCAAACGTGATAGCTTGTCTGGTGCGTCTGTCTCGGATGTACCGATGATACGCTCATAGAGTTTATTGCTTTCAGTCAGTTTTTGAAATTCTATGGTTTGCTTCGAAATTTTTTGGTTAATACCGGCCAATACCGGCCCAATATCTTTCTGCTCAACGAACTCATTTTTGACATTCTGCAAGATTTTATTGTAGATGACTCCGCCGTCGGTCTGATTAAGAGTTTCCGTGACTTTCTGCTTCAAGTCTTGACTTGATAAAATCTGCTGTTTGATTTGGTCTGACAGCTTGGTCGTATCCGGAAGCGTGCCGGCTTTTTTTAAGGCCTCCTCTGCTTTTTGGTTAGCTTGTGCGATGGCCCGGTCAGTAGTGGTCTTGGCTTCTTCTAGTTTCCTATTGACCTCTTTCTTGACCTTATCCACATCTTCTGTGTCAATGCGTTTCTCCCACATTGACCCATTCCAGATATACATTCGGTCATAGAGACCATTCTTCTCAAACCAGATATCACCGACTTTATGCTCGATGGTATCATCTGGACGGTTATACCAGACCTTATTGCCTTGGGCGTTTAACAAGTAATCTGGCAAGGTGTTTACTAGACGTTGTTGGTTGCTGGCCAGGTCGTCAATCTTACCAGCCAGACCGCTCTGCATGGATGATCTAAAACCATCTCCGACAACTCCAACCGACACGCTGTCATTCTGATTTAAAAGTACATCATAGACAATAGTTGTCAGTTTGGCATCTTCGCTTGTAAGCCCAATTTCTGGGTAATAAATAGGCACGATGTCGCATAGTTCAGCTTCTTCCAAAATCTGGGTTAGTTGATAATCAAGTGTCTTTGATAAGTCAACATACTCGATCTTAGTATTGATCTTAGGAAGTCCCAGACGGTTATTGATTGCGTAATCTTTCGCTAGTTTTCGCAGTTTATCAACAGTCGGCACTTCCTTTTCTTTAAAGTTGGAAGAAAAGTCTACAATTAAGACCCGGCGCTCGTTATACAACCCAATATAAGGGCCGTCTACGTATTTTTCTGGTAGTTCAACCGTGACCTGTTGACTGCTTCCTGTCGCGTCGCCTGTCCCTTGAGTTTCTGGGGTATACGTCGCATAAGGATAGACGCTTGTATAAGCGCTCTCGATATCTTGGTCATCTTCTGCGCGCAAGATATTTCGACCGTACTCTAAAACAATAGGGCTTCTGCGTCCTAACTGTTTATGAAGCCTAATAGTGGTATTGTCAAACTCATACTCACCGCCCCAAACATCAAGAATTGAACCCGAAACCCCACCAAGCACATCACGAGCTGTTTTAAAGTTAGCAATATCCCAGCTAGCCTTGGACGATAACTCAATATCAGACCACACATCAAAACGAATACCACCCAGGGTATTAGAAGCCCAGATAGCCAATGCTGACTGAGCCGTCCCTGATACAAGGGTATTATTTCTAATAGCCATTGTTTCGGTCAAATGACTGATATGCTTAGCATATATCTTTAAAATGCCTGTGCTATCTTTGACGATGCGAGAAATAAAGAAAGTCTGATTTTTGGTTCTCAAACCAGCATCAGACTTGATCCTCATGTCATTTTTAAACACACTGGCAAGCGGCCCATTAGCCGGGTACTCAATATACAGGGTGTAATTCCCATTACGTTCCCTGGTTACAAGGGCCTTGGTTGCGTCAATTTCACCAAGTCCGTAAGTTTCAAATGTCGTTTCATTAGCTTTATATAAAATAGGCTTCATGCTTTAACCCCCCAATAGGGCGTGATTTCAATCGTGAAGTTCCCATCCCAGCTAATCAAATTACGTCCAGGATCCAGAAATGGCATCTGGTACTGCGGACTTCTTACAACCTTGTCCCAGGCTGGCAGATTGCCGGAATAGACTTGGTTTGCTTGCATATCCAGCACGATATGCCCTTGCACGTCTTTCAGCATGGTTCTACGTCCATTAATTGAGAGGGTAGTTGTCCCGCTACCTATCAACTTAATGATCGGTTTCGCCTGCACGTTACCTTTACCATTAATGTATAGACTATTTGAAGCTGAAAACTTGGTAAGCCCGTCTTTATAGAACTTAATCGGGTGACATTTGAAATTCAGCTTGATTGTGCCAAACTGCTTCATGATGGTAGCAATTTCAAATGTCTCAATATAGCAAGCCTTATAGATGAATTCTGGATCCCAGGATAAGGTCAAGTCTTTGTAACCGTCAACCAGTAGCCAGTTTGAGATATCCACAGCTACCTCGGAAAGAGGTTTATTTGACTTGATCGTGCACGGAAGCTCGATTGATTTTGATTTTAGCCTTTTATTTGGGATGATAAGTTCACCATCGCGTCCAGGGACCGCGATTACTTCTACATCGTTTCCCGTTGATGTGATGATGTAATCCTTAGTCACGCGCAATCCATGTGTAAGACTGGATACGCCGTCAAAAGTAAATGTTCCCATTACGCCATTCTACCTCCTTCCAAGTTTGTATAATAAGCAAGTTCGCGCAAGAGCCGTCGCATATTCTCTGGGCTAAAGAAATTATCGTTCGCAGTTCCGTTAGCGTTGAGTGTGTAGTTGTTAGTAACACTAGAGTTAGATACACTGCTAGCTCCAAAGCTAGGACTGATTGAGCCAGTGAGACCCAGAGCGCTCTCTGGTGTGAATGACACACGGTCAGCAAGTGCCTTACCAGCATCTATCACATCTTTACTCAATCCAGTCATGCTGTCGTCTACGTAGTAGCTAAACTTCTCGATACCGACTGCCATACCTTCTGGGATTGCTCGCCCGATTTGGTCACGAAAGACCTTGGAAGGTGAGTTGATACGCAAAACAGATCGTGCTGCACCGACTGCAACACTCGCTATGGATGCGGCCGCACTTGCTACTGATCCAGCCATAGCATAGATACCAGCACTTAGGCCTTCACCGATTGAGAGACCAGCACTGTACGCACCGCCAAAACCACCTTGTAAATGAGCATTAGCGGTATGCTTCAAGCTAGAAGATGCACCGGCCACTGAACCGCCTCTAGAAGAAATTCCACTAGCTAGACCGCCACCGAATTGTCCACCGGCACTGCGCCCATCTGACCCAAGAGATGCCACGCTCTGCTTGGCAGAGGATTGCAAACCTTTGGATGATGAGCTTACTTGACCTTGTTTTAGTCCAATACCAAGAGAGATACCTCCCCCAAATTGTTGCCCAGCAGTCATACCTTTAAGAGACATCGATATCATTTGGCCTGCTGCTGCAATCGTCATTCCAAGACTAGCACCCGTTACTGATCCTTGCGATGAATTAATACCAGTAGAGACACCACCACCAAAATTAGAGCCAGCGGTTTGTCCTTCGCCAGCCAGTGTACTCATAGCACTGACAGCAGTGCCTTTTAGCAAGTCAGAAGCAGTCTGCACCAGTGGTGTATTATCTGTGATACCTTGTGCATATCCACTACTTACTTGCGCGCCTCCGTATTTGGCTTCTGTTGGTAAGTTATTAAACGCTTGCTTAGAGGCTTCTGTCATTTCAGAGGACGCTTGTGCTACATCCTCTTTACCGGCACGGATACCATCTGCAGCTTGCTTTGGAATTTCTCTAGCTTTTACATCAAAACCAGCTTCTGCTAGCGCATCTCTAAACTCGTTACCAATAGCGGTAACCATCGCTTGCACTTCTGGTGCTAGTTCTACACCAGTCGCACGGATGCCTCGCAAAAAGCCTTCTTTTGCTTTATCTCCCGCCTCTGTCCACTTACCGTTTAATGCTCCTAATTGCTCATCAGAGGCATTAACAAGGGCTTGTGTCTGTTCTGCCATCTTAGGCCCAGCTTGTCGCATCTGTTCGATAAGACCTTGGTCAAGTCCACGTTGTGCCAAGATTTCAAGGTTTTGCGACCACTTGTCCACCGCGTCAATATTCTGTTGCAAGTTAGCAGTCATCTGCTCTGCAGATAAGGCAGTCTGTTGCTCGATAGCTTGGAAGGCGTTCTGTACATCGCCTTTGAGAGCTTCATACTGGGCTCTCATGTCTTCAGCTAGCTTGCGCTGTTTCTCGTCCATCGTATCCCATGACAACTTCATGCGACCAGAAGCATCTTCAACCGCTTTAGCTTGTGCTTCGTTAGCACTAGCGATTATGTCTGTGGCCCGTTGCTCGGAGTCAGCAAGTGATTTCTTGCTTTCTTCTAGTGACTTTATTTTTTCTGCGCTATCTTCGAGTATTCCGTTCCGTATTTCTTCTTTTGCAGAGTTAGATAAAATGCTAGCGCCGTATTTGCCCTCTGCATTGTCAAGTTTCTCTAGCTCTTCTTTTTGCTTCTTCTTGACATCTGCGATCTTGTCATCAACTTCTAGCCGTTGCTTGGCAATTTCAACTAGTCGTTGGTTTGCTGCCTCTGCCTCTGCAGATTGTTTGGAGATTTCAATCTGTTTTCTGATAGCCTCCGCAGTCATATTAATAGTGCCAGTGGCCTTATCATATGCGATGTTTAAACCGTCAATGCGTGAGTTAAGAATTTCAGCGGATGAAGCAAGTTCTTTCTTCTGTGCAGCAGTCTTATTCTCTACTGCGCTTAATTCTTCAATTTTCTTAACTAATCGCTCATTATCTTCTGCAGTGGCCTTGATTTCACGTCTACGATCTTCGTAGCTTTCGTTTCCAGTCTTGACACTATCATTAAGGCTCTTGATTGATTGTTGATATTCCTCTGACTTAGCTTTAGCTTCCTTCATTGCCTCGCTATCTTGCGATAGGGCAGAAGCTAGGCCGACCAAAGCACCGATTACTATCAAGACACCACCAGATGATAGCGTGGCCAGAGCACCAGAAAGACCCACTGTTGCCCCTTGAGCAACTATAGACGTACTAGCTAGCGTGGTTAGTGAGGTTACAAGGTTGCCAATTAGGCCACCTATACCCTTAATGATAGCGAGACCAAGCATAGCACCCTTAAAGGCTAAGATTGCTACGACTGCACCGCCCAAAGCACCTAATAACGGGTCTAGGATAGGCTTTAGATGTCCTAAGGCTTGTACAAAGCCTTTTAAAATAGGCGTAGCACCATTGATAGCATCTACAATAAATTTAAATACGCTATTTACTACTGCTTTTATACTGTCCAAATTCTGGGCAATACTCTTACCAGTAACAGCCTTGCTTAATTTGTCGAAGGCATCAATCACGTTAGCGATACCTTTAGCTACTGCATTCACGATATTACCAAATGATGTACGGATACCCTCGCTGTTCTTACGGGCCATTTCAGCAAAACCATTAGTGCCTTTGTTGAGTTCAATCAGACGCTTACTAAAATCTTGAAAAGTGATTTGTCCACTTTGTAATGCTGCATAAAAGTCCTTCTGGGCCGATGCACCAGCAAAGCCGAAGCTCTCTGCAGTCTTTTGCAAGGCATAAGGCATGGTCTCTTGTAGGGTCTTCCATGATTGCATATCAACCTTACCAGCAGATAACATCTGGGTATATTGTTGCAAACCACGACTGGCATCTTCTGTAGATGCACCAGAGGCCAAAAACGCATTATTTAGAGCGATTGTTAACTTGGTAGATGTCTTCAAATCGCCCGTCATAGAGGTTAGTTTTTGAGTTGTTGCTACAACTGTATCAAGTGTTGTAGGCAAACCCTCGATGCCGTTCGACAACTCCTTAGTTGACTGTGCTACGTCCTTGGACGAATGCCCAAGCGATTGCATAACCTTTGGAAAGCGTTGCATTGTATCAAAACGATCAATAGCCTTGTCCAGAGATGATGTGATTAAATCAAGGCCGGCGTTAACTGCCTTGAATGCAATAGCACCAACTGAAAAGTTTTTAATACTTTCTTTTAGTCTGTCAAAACCACTAGTGGCTTGTTTGGCTTTCTCACCGCCTTTTCCGGCATCATCACCGGCCTTTTTAAAACCTTCACCAGCCTTACTAGCTTGGTTGCCAGCATTCTGCAGTGTCTGACTAGCAGATTTGAAGCCATTAGAGGAACGGTTAGCATCTGACTCTAGCTTTTTTAAATCACTAGCCAGAGCAGATAGCTTATTACCATTGACTTGCACGTCAATGACTATTTTTCCGTCTGCCATCTATTCCTCCTCCCTATCTAATCTATATTTGTTTTGTAATTTACGCATATTCGCCTTGTAGTCTGCCGGATCGTGTGGTTTCGGCTTCCAGTCTCTTATCTGTATCAAGCGTGCGACTGGCGTATTATCTGGCATTCCATTTAACAATGCAGAAAATTCTTGCCATGTCATTTTCCCTTGTTCTTCAAAAAGATTGATACCATAGGCCATCCTAAAACTAGCGTAGATGTCGCTTGCGTCTTCTTCGATGTCTAGCAATCTTACCTTGTCTATCTCTTCCTTTGGTACGGGCATAGGATTGCCATTTCTATCAAGTACGGGCTTTTCTTTCCGTGTCTTGATAAAATGCTCGTCTATGTATTCCCAGACGGTAAGAAAGGTAAGAGCATCTGTGATATGTTGACCGGTCATGATTTGTACTGCCACTTGGAATTTTTCCAATTCATTTAGCAAGTCGTCGCCAAATACCTCAAAGACATCTAGTACCGTGTCAAAAGAGCAGTCGATATCATACTCTATTCCATTCAGCTCAAAGCTATTTAGTAGTGGCTCATTTAGTTTCATGAGCGTGCCCTACTTTTTTGTTTTGCGTTTTTTCTTCTCTGATTTTTGGAGATACTGACTAGTGCGTTCATTAACCTTATCAGCACGCTCTTTCTGGATCTTCTCTAATTCTTTGGCCACAAGTTCATCCACTTGTTCAAGCGCATCACCAAGGGCTAAATAGTCTGGATATTTTTCATATAGTTTGGCAAAAGTTCCATCCCCAAAAAACGCATCATACTTGATTTCAAGCAGTTTCTTTTCCATTTCAATCGCTTGCTGTGCTACCTTGGCATCAATAACACCCTCTTTCACATCGTCAAACTCACCATTTTGAGAGCGTTCCACAAGCTCTTTCTGATACTCGTTAAAGCGTTCAGTGATTGTCTGTGTCACATCTGCGAATTTCACTAGTGCCTCTGTCGAAGTGTCAAACCAAAATTCAAAGTCTCCGATTTTAATTGGAAAACCAGAGCGTTCAATGTTAATGTTAATAGTCATCTTTAAATCTCCTTTCAGTACAAAAAAAAGAGCGCTACCTGAACAGATAGCGCCTCGATAGGGAATTATCCCACAACTGCGGTAGTTTCTGGAAGCGTATTATAAGAGATTTTGCATCCAAATTCTTCGTAGTCTGCAGCAGCACCAGAACCCGCTTTAATATCTGAAACAGTAGCAATACCCACTGTCTCATTCTTGTTGTCAGCATCTACAACTTTATGCCAAACCAAACGGTCATTACCAAGTTTGTATTTGAGCCCAGCGATGTGTTTCATTGCTGGGTCTTCTTTGTCGTAAGTGCCTTTAAAAGTGTAAGAGCCTTTTACAGAGGTAACTGTTGTTTCTTCTGTACCGTCTCCATCATAGTAAGCTACAGAAGTAGTAGCCTCATCTGTGTCGTCCGTTACGTCTTCAATCCATTTAGCCAATTCCAAGTATGCAGATTTCTCTGGCTTTTGTTTTGGATCAGTAACGGGTGCGATAAAATGCCCACGTAGGGCGTTTTTAAAACGTGCCATATTTTAGTTATGTTCCTTTCATTTTGAAAATACTGTGATATTCGCTTGAATATCTTGTAAATAGATGTAATATCCTTGATCGTCTCTGTCGTTCAAGAACGGCATAGCAACCACTAGGTTTTCAAACTCATACGAGCCATTTTTACTAGGCAATTCCAGGTTAAACTCTGACAATGCCTCGTTAATAGCCCAGATACAAGTGTTTGCTTTATTGTGACTTTTGGTTTTGATAGCAATTTCAAAAGGCAGTGTGACATCTTTTGCCTCATCCATATAGAGCGTATTGACTTTGCCACCAGCGAGTGGATAGCATACTAGGCTTTCGTCCTCGTCCAGATAGTCCATACGACAAGGGATAGGAAGATTGAGCGTATTGATAAAGTCGTTGAGTTGTTGCAAAAAGTCGTTTTTCCCGATGTTTTTCGTCATAGACCCATAGCCTCCTTACCTTTTTCTGCCCACCTGCTACCATACATAGCGGTAGCCTTTAAATCCCATCGCTTGCCAGTGCCAGCGGTTGTGTACTTGCTAAAAGTGAAACTGCGATACTTGTTATAAGCAGACCCGTAGAATTGCGCTCTCGCATATACCGTGTTGTAGATAATCTTGTTACCCGATACGTGGGCAGAACCTCTCAAAGCACCGCCAACAGAAGGGCCTCTATATGGAACGAATTGCTCCATATCTAGCATCGCTTGGTTAGCTATTGCGTATTCTGCCTTTTTAAGACTAGCACCAGACACTTTTTTGTTAGCACCGCTCAAATCAACCTTGATAGTGATGCCCATTAGATCACCTCGATTTCGTAAGTTAAAATACGCTTATTCATAGGGTGTCTGTTTGGGATAATTCGACTAATAATATAGGCTTGATTGTCCACGATCAACTGACCGTCAATGTATGATGGGTCAATCTCTACATTGCAGTAGTCTGTATCAATGTATAGGACACCTACGTAGTTAACCGTGCGGTTCTTACTTGCACCAGACTTCTGCGACTGTACGTGATTTGTACTTTGGTCAAACCGACAAGGGCTTATATACAAGTCCTCGCTAAACAATTCAGCGCCCCACTCGTCCATACCTACCCGCTTCTTGATGATAGCTTCATCTACTAGCATTCGTTTATCGATCATAGCAGACCCCACTATAAGTAAAACCAGCCATATTCAGCCAGTTTTCAGCGTCAAGTGATAAGTTATACCGCTTGCCAGTGGAAGCGTTCTGTGAGCTATTCTGATAGCTTACAGTAGTACGCCCGACAGTCACGCTTGCAAGTGATTGCTTTTCTTCTGCAGTCATCACACCAGTGCGTTCTAAATATGCAATCTGGTTAGCAACTGCATTCTTGACTGCTTGTTTGCGTGGTTCAAAATCGCTGTCAAATTCTCTATATGCGTAGAAATTGCGAATATACAAGTTGACAGTCATTTCTGCTCGCTTGTATAATTCGTCAAATCTATCTGTCACATCAAATCCCAAGTCAAGGTATTCATCGTAAGACAAATAGGTCATAATCATTCCCCCTTTAAAATTAAAAGAGGCTGACTATGCTCCAACCTCTTCTGTCTCTTCTTTTTTGTTGTCCACCCGTACAAAAAACGGGCTTAGTTCTGGATGCGAGAGCTCTCCTTTGGCATTAAGCTCATCTGCTGACTTGACATTCATGTCGTATTCAACATCTTTGTCATAGTTTTGCTCTTTGCCGTCGATAAGAAATACGACGTTTGATGTAGCTTTATATTTAGCCATTTAGTCTACTCCTCCTCGGTACCTTTTTCTAAAAGGGCTGTAAGATCCTTTTTAGTAACTTTCCCCTCTGGAAGTGGGATAGAACGCTCTTCGAGAAGGGCTTTCAATTCATCCACGGTCATTTTATTGTAAGGGTCAGAAACAGAGTCTTTTTCCTCTTTCTTCTCCTTGAACCCATCAGCAATCAATTGAATTTCAAGTTCACTTCCCTCTTGAACAGTGTAGACTTGATTGTTTTTCTCGTACTTCTTCATGTTTCACCCCCTATTAAGCTGATTTATAAGATACATAGACACCGTCTTTCTTAGTCTCTAGGACAAAGAGGTCATGATACAAACGGTTTTGATACAAGTATCCGTCACCTTCTGTATGTTGACCAGGTGCGAAAAGATAGATTGAGTTGAATTTAGCCTTTGCGATAACTGCTGGCTTAGCAACGATCAAGAAATTGATATCTTTACCATCTGACGCTTTGACAAAACCTGTCGTAAAGTCAAACTTAGTCTTGAAACGTGCATCATCCCAAACTTCGATGATTTGAACTCCATCAAGTGAAGTGACACGGGTGTCAATGCCTTGAGGTGATGTAGTAGCGATTGAGCGTGTGAAATCTTTAGAGCGTTCTAGGAAGTCCATTACTTCACTTGAAACGTACATAACGATATTTTGGGCGCCGTATTTACGAACTGGCAAAAGGGCAGCTTTCAAGCGTGAGTAGATATTCACTTCTGACAAGTCAGTTTCAGACTTGAAGTGTGTACCTGTGATAGCTTCTGTTGCAAGTTTAGAGAAGCGGTAAGCGTCAACTTCTGGAGTTGCGTGCTCAGTGATGAACGTGTTAGATACGTTAGCAGCTGAAAGTTCTTGGTTTGTTTCGTCTACGTCTGCAGAGTCTACAAAGAACTCAACGTCACGGTCAAAACCAAGAGTGTAAACTTTCTTGTCGTTTGAAACTGTACCAGCATTGTAACCCTTAGAGCGTGTGTGTGCCTTATAACCTGTTACAGAAATTGTAGGTAATTCGAACGACTTAGCGCCTAACCAGTTTACTTGTGGTGTTTCCAAAATGCTTGTAAGGGCACCTTGCATCAATTTCTTTTCAAAAGTGCCCTCATGTTTAGTGATGTAGTTAATTGTCATTGATTATTCTCCTATCAATTTGTTAGTCCTAGAGCCTTCATAAAGGCATCTTCTCGATTTGTTTCAGCCGTTGGGTTGCCTCCGACTGAAAACGTCGGCTTCTTCTCCTCAGCTTGCTCTGTGTGACCAAATTGAGGATATTTCTGCAATACTTGGCCGATAGCATCCTCAATAGATACCTCATCTGTTACCAAGCGAGCAGATAGAGTGATGACATCGTCAACAGACTCAGCATTTACTCCTAAAGTCAGAGCTGACAGTTTCGCTTCCAGGTTCTTTTTGTCCGACAAAGCATGTTCTAGCTCTTTCTCTTTAACAGCAAGCGCCTCTGACTGTTTCTCGACCTCGCTCTTTTGTGAGTCCTTCCACTCTTTGAGTTGTTGGAGTCCTTCCTTAGCACTCTTGATGTCTTCAAATCCTAGGCTTTTGAAGATTTTTTCTTGTGCTTTCTTGGACTCTTTAGCGACAAGGCCAGTCACTTCTTCCTGAGTGAATGTCTTGATAGATTGCTCTTGAGTTTGTGACTCAATGGTTTCTCCAGCATTTACTGACTGGTCAGTTTGTGTTTGAATGTCTTCCGCCATTCTTAAATTCCTCCTAAAATTAGGTATTATCTTCCGTTCTTTACCGACTGCGGATAAAGTCAAGCAAAAAACCGTACGGGATCCCATACGGTTTATAGTGGTTTATAGTGGTTTATAGTGTTTTATAGCAGTCTATTCCCGCCTGTCAAGATGTCGGATCACCTCCTTATCTAAAACCAAACCATGACTTTTTTCGTGGCTTCTTGAGTTCTTGGACATCTTTCTCAATATCATCAAAACGGCTGTTAGTAACTTTTATATTTTGTGAACTGATTTTCTCTAATCTACCCACAATGTTCCACAGCTGATTATTTTGGCTAAGTAAATAATCCACAGCACCCTCTGACTTCCTCAGTCGATCATATAGCTCACGCTTTTTCCTAATGCGTTTGTTCATCAGTTCTCCTTTCGGGCACAATAAAAGCGCCTAGATTGTTCTAAGCGCTCATCAATAATACTGTACTTCAACATTACTCATAATATCCGGCAAAGTCTTTCCGTCGATCAGAATAGAAATCAAATCGTCAAACGATGCTGCCTTATATTCCTCATCACCAATCATAATTGAAATGTCATAGGTAGAATTAGGAAATATGCCACATGCTTGGCCTTGATAATCAAAAGAAGCGTCCCAACCATTGTCATACAATGCTTGTAAATCATCTAATATCGCCATAATATATCTAAATTCTCCTCTCTTTCATTTTTCGTTAATTCTCTGGTGCTTCGGCTGACAAATTTTCCTTCGTCGTCAAAAATGTAATCGTGAACGTGCTCACCTTTCACCCCATAAGGGTGCTTGTCCGGTCGTCCATGATTGGTAAAATGGACTTCTTTGTTCTTCAATCCACGGTCGTCATAGTATGCTCTTGCAAGGGCTTCTCCATTCACGCTATCATGTTGCACAATCGTATTTGGTATTCCTATACGACCTGGTGGAGTGTGTCCAACTGTTGAACTATTTACACTTACAATTTTACCACTTTCTATTGCTTTTTCAAGCTGTTTGCTAGCTTTTGCATAAGGATTGGCATAGTATTTTTCTCTCGCATAATCCCGATGAAGGAACGGCTTATCTTTTAGAAAATCACGCATAGTGCTCTGCTGAGTACGTATCTTACTCTTATACTTGCTTATTAAGTCCTTGTCACCTAACTTCTTAGCTACGTGTAGAAACTCCTTAGACCGTCTTATTTTGCGTTCTAAGGCTCTCTGTTTAGCTTGTGCATTAGCATTCGCTATGGCCTCGCTAGGGCTTATATCCTTGACATCTGGCCCTAAGTCTGGCAATTCGTTGAACCCAACTACAAAAGGCGTTATGTCATGACCGCAGTTAATACCCAGACACCCAGCGGGCGTGCCGTGACCGTGGTCAGCCATTGATAGGATCGTGATGCCGTTCTCTTCTCTTTGCGGGCCGTAAGTAACTATCTGATGTTGCAAAGGTGCACAAGCCTCTCTAGCAGTGGCCTTTTTCGAAAAGTAAAAGGTGTCAATGTCAAACTCTTTGGCTGGTGCGGTTCGCATTTCACGAAAAGCCCGCTTGACCGTTGACCTTATAATAGTTCTGGCGTAGCTATCTGCTTTCCATCGCTTACCTTGGCTATCAGTAAAACCATAAAAACCTTTTTCAAACCATTTCATGATAGTGTCATTCAAAGCTCTCTCTGGCGTTGTGATGCCAGTTACGACCTTACCAACACTTTCCTCTATGACGGATTGAAAAACGCTTCTCACGCTCTCCGGTAGCGTTGAATTGATAAGATTGTTCACATCTCCCAGAGCTTGGTTAGCATAACTTGCTAGATTGTTCTGGATTTCAGAGTCATCATCTAGATCATCTGCTCCCAAAGTTTCTGCTAGTTGGTCTCTGGTAGTTTTATATACCTTGTAGCCCTCGCCTTCGATAACGTGCCTTAGTTGCTCCTCTGCAATGCCAGAGTATTCAGCAATCAACTTCACATTTTCCTCATTGAGTAGCCCCATCTGGTTCATCTTCTCTAACTGCCAGATATAAGGGTTCTCAGCAAGACTTACAGACCCACGCTCTAGCAGTCTATCTACCACTTGGTCAAAGAGTTCAAGGGTCAATTTATGATAAAGCTCGGATACTTGACTAGCGTCTAGGGTAAGTTGCTGGTCATTCAGCTTCACCAATTCCTTTTTTACCGCCATACAACCCCTCTCCCATTGCTTCCACCGCCTTTTTCGCAACAGCCCTCTGTCTTAATGACGGACTTTGCAAGTTCAAAAAGTTTCTTGTGCCTTGCATGAAGATTTTTGCTGGATTGGGTGGCAAAATTCTTTTAAAAAAGTTCTTCATGGTTATTCTCCGTAAATATCAACATCCATCTGGTTACGTTCTGAATTAGCTTCATCTAGCGTGTGTCCGTGGACTTCACTTTCAATCTTGATTGCTTCTGCTGGTGTCACATTTAGCACTTTTTCAATAGCCATCGCATGAGTTCCAAAACCAGCGGTCACCACCTTGATCCAGTAATCAAGCTCAGCGTTTCTATCCGTGAAGACTCCATCATCTAAATTAATGCTGATTTTGTCCATGGTTGGGACGTTGCCTTTGTACAAATCGTAAGCTATAGCAAGCTCAATCATTGAGATGATAAGTTCTTTCAACGCTTGCTCTACGAGACTTACGATACTGTTGCGCATTTGATACGTGTCAGAGTTCTCTGATACGATTTCAGTAGCAGTCTTCATTGATTTTCCATCAAAGCTAAACATTCCAGCAGATACGCCTATCTGCATTTCAAACAATGCAAGGCCCTCGTTAATAGCCTTGATGTAGTCATCAGATCGAATAGGTGTAGTAAGGTCTGTAATACCTATACCTTTGTCCATGTCTCCGTTGTCGAACTGTTCATAAACATTCTGACCAGCTTCAAATTCACGCTTAACTACAATCTTTTCACCATCTTGATTGTACTGAGTCTTAATCATCTGAGTAGGTACGGCTACGCGACGCTGTCCCATTTTGACTTCCCACATAAATTGGTCATAAGTCTCATTGAGAAAGTCGATTGTGGTTTTAGCATTATCAAAGATAGACAAACCCAGAGGGCTGTTAATATCTTTATTATTCATCCCTGGAGTCTTCAAGTAGGTAAATAACGGACGACTTAGGCCATTAACATTAACCGTCTCCTCTAAATCCTCGTAAAGTATAGATAGTGGCACTCTAGCCCCTACCGTGTCCTTATTATCAGACTTGTAGAGCTCGTTTGTGATTGTGTATTGGTCGCCCTCTTTCCACTCATGGAACTCAATGAGCGTGTAATACTTTTGTTTCTGCCCCTCTGATTTGGTCGTCTTGGTCACAATAGCAGCGCTAGATACATCCTGAGTGTTTGATTGTAGAGGCAGAAATACAGGAGCTTGAATGAACGACACCCGTACCTTGCCATTATCAACATATGGACGCATAGCAAGTCCTCCAAGAGCTAAACAACTCTCTAGGTATCGCTCAAAGTTTTTGATAAAACGGTCATTTTGTAGCTGATCCTGGATAAATTTATCCGCATTCTTGTCATCCAGTTTGATTTCAGCTTGTTCATTAAAAACTAGGCTTGCAATCTTCTTAGCAGCAGTGCGACCTACTGGCAAATGATTGTAATCCCGCTTTTGCTTTGTGCCGTTGCTGTCCTTGTACTCAATCTGTGGATATCTTCCCGCAAAGTATTTCATGTTTTCCACAATACGGTCATACTCTGTTCCAGATATTGCTATTTTTGGGTGGTCTGTGATATTAGCTAGGTTTTGCGTCGTCATCACGTATTTACTCCTCGTAAAAAAATTCTTGATAGTCTGTACTATTCCCATTATTTGCTCCTTAGGCTTTCAAATCTAGCTCTCTGGCGTTGTCCAGGACGAAGTATTTAAACTCATCCACCGTGTGGTCATCTTCTTTGATGACTTTGGGATCATCAGAGTTAATAGTCTTGTCATCATAACGGTACATCTTATGCTCCTCAACAAATATCTTGTTAGCTGGTATGTCAAGGTAGTAGAAGCGTCCCTCTGCTAGTAAGCTGATAACCATATCAATCATGGTCTGATTTTTCTTCTTGGCCACGGGTCGCCATCTTTCTCCGTAGTCCTTAAAATATTGGTTACGTAGAGCACCCTCGGCACTGTCGATGGTCATCTTGAGCTTCGGCACTCTGTAGGTCTTCATGACCTTGTCTATAAAGTCATGGATCATCACAGTGAGCTCACTAGGTGCCTTTTTGACAGTCTTGCCAGCTGGGCTATAGTAGAACGTATCAAGTAAGATAACATTACCCTTGGCAGTGAGCCCGTAAGCTCCACAGGCCGTTGCTGATTGCTGGTGTCCTGTATCCAGGGCAAATGATATGCCGATAAGCCTATCGTCTTCTGGCAGGCTATCTAGTGGCTTAAAGTAGTTCATGTTGTACACATGATTACCAAGGCCGATTACCTCACCCAAATACATCCAGCGGTAATAGTCTGGGTCAGTCTCTTTGTACCGCTCTATCTTCTCAATCATCTGCTTAGACAAAAAGCCTAGCTTATCATCCAAATAGGTGCTGTGATGTATCAAGTATGTTGGATCACTTGCTTTCTCAGCCACCCATTCATTTATCCAATCATAGGGATTGCGTGGTGGGTTATAAGTGAAATAGACCTTGACCTGTTTGCCATCAGGTAGTTCTTGACGGATGAAAGTATCCTCTACAATGTCAATGTCTTCACGGCCAGCAAACTCTGCTAACTCTTCGAACCATACAGACATGACGTAGCCTTTGGCTATCTTCTGGGATTTGAGTTTCATTGGATCGTCTACGCCGTAGAAATAAAAAGCAGTCCCTGTCTGTTTATGAGTTATCTGTAAGGGTGATTTCCCAAACTTAAACTGGTTAGCCAGCCCCATCTCATAGATGGCCCATCTTATCTGCTCATACACTGACATCCTCAGGTACTTTCCGACTTTCCGCAAGACTACCACATTTCCCATAGGGTCATTGATAAAGTCATTTACAAGGTCAATAGAGACCACAGATGACTTAGTCGATGCACGGCCACCCTTGAGCACTACATGGCTCTTGAGGGTGTAGAGCACTTCATCAAATACTGGGTTAATCAGTTTGGCTAGGTTCAGTATTGCCATTGTACTCGCTCCTATCAAATGTAAATCCAGTAATTACTGTATCGCTCTCATCATTAGAGCCTAACTGAGCCTTGAGGTTATCAATTCTTAGACGTTGCTCCTCGGTAGCAAGTGGTGAGCGCGTCAGCTCATCGTAGGTCTTCATCATACGTGTTAGCTCTGACTGGGCCCTTGCTATAGCACTGAGTGCTTTGCTTTGTTTATCCCACGCTGTGTGATGTTCATAAGCTATACCGCCCTTAGCTGTGCTTGCAACAAGGCTCGTAGTGTCCTCTACATCATTTACAAACAAAATGCGCTGAGCATGCAGCATATTAGCATATGCTAGCGTGATGTTTTCCCAAAGGATATCAATAGGGCTCATAGCTTCAACTTCATCTATCAGCTCAGATATACCCTCTGGTAAGTAGCGTCTTCTCAGGCCATGCGTCACAGCATTTGAGTTACCCTTAGGTGCTCCATGGCCTACAGCATTCTTGTTACCTTTTGGCGGACCCATTTTTTTCTTTTTGGAGCGTTCCTTATTACTTTTCGGGAACGTTCCTTTTACTTTGGGTTCCCATTCATCTTTACTCTTCCAACCTCTGACTGTGCCAGCTGAAACACCCAAACGCCCAGCAATCTCAATCAGCTCAATATTTCCATTGTGTTCTGAATAGATTTCAAATGCCTTGTCTCGGTTGGGGTCTCTAGCTCTACCCAAGCCCTGCCCTCCTCTACTCGTTTATTTGGACAAAATAAAAAGGCCACATCCTGTGACCGTGTTTTGTATTAAAAATAAAAGGCAAGGTAATCCGTAACATGAAAAAAATTAACTAATAATTTATAAGGAGATACAAAAATAGTTTAACTGGAGTTATTCAGCCGTCGTGTGCGTGTTGTTTTTACATTTCCTTGCCTGATACCATAATACCACGTTAAGCAGTCCATTATCTCCCAATTATCTCCCAATTATCTCCCACAAATCTCCCAATTATCTCCCAAATTAAAGACAAGCAACTCCCCGCCTTTGTATGCTTCCGCAAATTCAAATAGTGCTTGATCCAGCAGTCGATAATATTCGCTAGATGAGTAGCCCAAAGCTGGGTAAATTTCTTTGTCTTGCCTAAATCTTAACCGGCAATACCTCTCGATTAAGATCTGCGACAAATTAGCGTCTGATAGTCTATTGATAGCTTCTGCGATATGTTCTAGTTCTTGTTGGGCGCTGACCCGTCTCAATACCATATTTTCAGTTTGTTTGCTTGGGGATCCTGGAGCACTCTTAGGTTCTAGCGAATATGTGGCCGTAACCTTAGGGCTATACTCCTCCCCAGCGATACGCAAGTAATTTCTGTACCGCTTTAGCGTACGATTGGCATTCTCCTTTGTTTTATTTTTTAGTAGCTCATTAAAAAACATCTATTCTCTTTCTCTCCCTTGAAAATCAAGCGTACCAAGGGCTAATGGTCTGCCTGATTGTTTTTGAATTATCATGATTTTTTTATGTTGTATTTAGATTTATGAATTTAGAGAGGCATCTCCTTTCTCTTTATTTAGCCCTTTAACCCCTCGGCTGGTAACGCTCCAGCAACTTTCCACGGCCCCGCTTCGGCAAGGGGGTGGCGTACGGTCAGACGCCTAGTGATGATAGAGACATTTTAGAAAGAAAACTCCTTTTTTAATTTTATAGTTTGACCGTTTAGTGCGAGTGTTAAGGGTAAAACCAAAGTTTAATTATTGATTTCCTCGCACTGTATGACCTACCAACCGATTAAAGTTAGTAAGCCTTGTCTTTCTGCCACTTGAAGACTGATATTCTATTTGTATTACAGTATTTTTTCTATTTATTTTTTTGTGGCATATAACTGTAAAGGGAGTTGCACCCTCTACAGTCCAGATAGCTCTTCAATCTTTCTATCTAATTCTTTTACCTTCCTACGCAACCACTCTCTATTGGCAGTAGCATTGTTCTTTCCGACTGTCTCGCACAATTCACGATATGCATTCTTGTCTTCTAGTTTCCGTTGGTACTTATTGCGTGTAGTGACTAGTTCCTCTAAATTCGTTCTGCATCTTCCTTGACTGTGACTTTATAACTCATTCCGTTTTTTAATTTGATTGGGATTACTACCTTTTTCGCACCGTCAAATACAATAGTAGCTAGAGCTTTTAAAACATTTTGACCAACCAACACTTCCAAATCAAGCGTGCTTTCAGTAATTGCGTTGTACTCTCTGTTGCCAATTTCCATCACTCAACCTCCAGCAATTCTGGATTTTCGTAAATGTTGCCGATGATTTCGAACGCCACCGAATTATCTTCTAGCAACTCTACCATCGGTACATCTTCGTTGTCTTTAAAAACATGGAACATCAAAACGCCTATCTTGCTATTTTGGAAAACTCTTGCATTTATTGGCGTTCCAGTGTCGTCCACTTCTATAGCGATAACATCCCCCTCAAAGATCTCCTTGCCGTTTTTATCAAATAGTCCCGTGGATTGCATGATGACTAGATGGTCAACAAAAACATAATCTGGAATGCTTGTTACAAATTCCTGTTCAACCACTACAACTTGCCCACTTTCTGTTATTGCGAAAGTGTCTTTAAACATCTCTTTATTCGTGGTATCCCACGCTCTAAATTTTGGAATCATCTTGCACCTCCCATGAAATTATTAACAATATTTTGCTGTTCAGTATCGATTATTTTATTTTTATAATTCAATATCGGAGCCATAACATCATTTATCAATGCAGGTTTCAAAATGATTTCATTTGTTGTCAAAAATATTTTACCGTTGATTTTTATTTTTATATCATGCCCGTTAGCGATATGCTCAAGGTCGTTTTTAGATAAATATATTTCAAATCTACTCATTTTCCACCTCCTCAACTTCAAACAATGGGCTGTCAAACACTTCACCAAAACCAGCTTCCTCTAGCTCTTTACGGGTGTGTTCAGTACGGAATTTTTTATCTCTTTTTATTTCTGTTAACGCCCAAGCATGGAGATGCTTAATACAGGTTAAGTAATTATAATTTTCATCAACATTCTTAAGCCTTATATAATAGCGTTCTTCTCTCTCAACTTCATAGCCAAATTGGTGCATATTGACTAGGGTTTGAAATGCTTTTGTGCTAGCGTTTAGAAACCACCTTTCAAACTCATTAAGTTTAGCGCCGTCAAAAGTTGACGGAATATTATGGGCAAATCGAAACAAATTCCCTTCAAAATCATCTTTGTTTTCCTCGTACCAATCTGCTACGAACTGCGGAACGGCTAGCTTCTGCGGTCCGTCTAGTTGTTTTAGATCTTCCAAAATTTGATTGAGCTGGATGACCGGGGAACCATAAATAGTTTCATATTTTCTCTCGTACTTATCGATCAATTCTTCTTTCTTCATCCTTCAACCTCCTAAATTGCTAAATGGAACTTCCCATTGATAATCATCATATTCATAACAAACATTTTTGATAATTTTGCCTTTGGAAATTTCAATTTCCTGCGTGAATTCTATGCCACACTCAAACGTAAAGATTTTAATATCAACATCAAATTTACTTGAAATTTCTTGATAATTTTCTGGAATAGCACTCCACGCTTGCTTGAATTTATCCAGTTCAACGATACAAAATTTTTCTTCAAGCCAAACTTCTATTTGTTTTTGATCAATAAATGCTCGTCTTGTGTTATTGATGTAAAAATAGGGAGCTGTGTTATTGAATTTAAGCAGAGTGCCATCATATTCATCTTCTAGCGTCACAGTGTCGCTTAATAGCATTTTTTTTAATGCTAATGCAATATTTTCGCTTCTTCCTCTTAATTTAAGAGTTCCTTCGGCCCAATTTGGCATTATACCTTCACCTCCTAAGCGTCGACTACTGGGAAGTGGATATCTCCAATCACTAGAGACGCTACACTGTAGTAATAACCAGCATTACCGTCATTAGCCTCACATTCGGCTAGGGCTATCGGGTTCTGGTTATGATAAATGGTGACTCTGTTCGTACTGGTAGTTTCTCCCCAATCAGTTTCCTCTGTTGTTCGTTCGCCGATTTTGACATCGGTAATAACTGCATCTAGTTTTACATTTCGGAACTCCCCACCTGCCGAGGCACAACAATCACTTTCAGACATTTCAATAGTGACCTTTGTACCATCTTCAAGTAGCAGAAAGTCTTTATCCCATTTCACGATACGCTTATAGAGTAACAACTCTTTAAGTTCTTCCAATGATCCGTATCTTGCATTTTTTCGGTCAGGATTATAATAATCTGGTAATTCAATAGTTTTTGTCACCTTAATTTCCTCTTTTTTTCAAGTATTCAGGGGTTTGATCACCAACCTTGATAGCTTCGTACTGCTCCTTGGTCACTAGAAACTTGCCATAAGCCCCTGCTGTGACTGTGTAGCGTCCCTCTATGATTTCCTTGTCTGTGATTTGTCCTGCCATCGTACCGCCTGAGTTATCCACAACGTGGATGATTATGGGTTGTTTTTCAGGCCGGGAATTGACTGGAACAACATTTCCAAGCACGGCACCGGCGATAAAACACATCAAGCATAAGATTGTGTTAAAAATCAATTCTTTTAGATCATCACTCATCACAATTCTCCATATTTGCTATCACTGCCAATCCAATGGCCCAAACGAGGGCCACTAGATGTGTAATGCTGACAATAATTATTAGCATCATTTCCATTTTTGTCTCCTATTTGTTGATTTCTTCGATTTCTACCTCAATTCTAGGCTTGAGGCTGTAAAACTTACCTACATCGTGCATAGCTATCTGACCATCGTCTTTGAAGACGACCCCTGACATGCTGTCATATAGAGATTTTTCATAGTTATCTATATCTGGCTTCTTGCCTACTGGAATTGTCTCATCCAGTAACCCTTGATGGTTCTTTTTACGATTAGAGATATACTGAGGGGGCTCGATAAAAAACCTCACCCGCGCCCTCAGAGCGCCCTCTAGCATCGGCTGGCCTATGTACTGATTAGCGATGAGAAACTTGCACTGGTTCCGCCAGAGTTTCATCTCAGCTACCTCATAAGGCTTGCCAAATCGTGTAAATCTCGCCCTTGACTGTGGCCGAGGGTCGATATTTAAGACGAATTTCATTTTTTGCTCCTGTTTTTTTAAAAAAGTTTAGTTTGTAGCGGATAGACATCATCAAATGCAACGTCCAGCCTTTTGCAATCTTTCTGGATTGCTTCTGTGCAGATTACAAATCTGACGCCTCTCCGTGTTTTGTCAAAGTGAGGGTAAGTGTAGCCATCGTTTTCAATTTTGGTTTTGATGTCCGTTTTGGTTTCAGGTTCCTGTTCCACCCAATCCGTCCACTCCATTCTGGTCCTCCTCAAACTTTACAAACGTTAGCCAGTGTGTTGTGCCTCTTTGCTGACCAAATAAGGGCTTGAATGGTATCACGTCTAGTATTTTTTTTACATTTATCTGACAATCAGACCATTTAAAAACTAGCGTGCCTCCAACTTTTAGAACTCTCATGCATTCTTCAAAACCTTTGGCCAAATCTTCCGACCAGGTAACTTTATCCAGCTGACCATACTGAGCTTTCATGATTGAGTTTTTACCTGCCCATTTTAAATGAGGTGGGTCAAAAACAACCAAATTAAAAGTGTTATTTTCAAATGGCATATCACGAAAATCACCGATAACATCAGGGTCTACATTGACCTTTTTCCCGTGTATATCAAACTTTTCTTGTCTGATGTCCATAAAAGTTGTATGCCTCTCGTTTTTATCAAACCAAAACATACGACTTCCACAGCAAGCGTCAAGTATTTTAATATCTGACATCTATACCTCCTAAAATGGAAAATCATCATCCGAGATATCAAGTGAGCTAGCTCCAGCAAATGGTGAGTTATAGCCACTTGATTGGTTGTTGTTTTGGCTGCTGTTACGCTTCTCCAGCAAGGTCACAGTTTCAGCAATTACCTCGGTAACATAGCGACGCTCTCCGTTTTTTTCGTAACTCCGAACTTGTAAGCGTCCTGTGATCCCAATAAGAGAACCTTTGCTACAATACTGAGCAATGACATCAGCTACTCCACGCCAAGACTGGAAGTTGATAAAATCAGCCTCACGTTCTCCGTTTTGGTTTTTGAAGTTGCGATTTACTGCCAACGTGCCCTGTAGACTAGATACACCGTTAGGCGTTTTGCGTAGATCGGGCGCTGCTGTTAATCTTCCAACCAGCACTATATTGTTAATCATTTAATCCATCCCTTCATACAAACTTTTACCGAATTGTTCTTCAAAATCTTTTTCATTTTCGGGGTCTAGTTTGGCCAACTCTGTGACAATTTTTATTTTTGTTTCTCTACATGGCTGATAGCCGTATTTGGCATACCTCAATATTCTGTTGAAAGTGCTGACTGGGTAAGGCAGACGAGCATCTACGACCAACCTTTTTGTATGTAAATGCTCAAAGAAGTTTTCATGAAATATGACTTCAAAAACAGCCATATAATTTTCTTCGTCCAAATTGTCATAATTTTTGTAATAAGCAAACTTAGTTATTGTGAAATCAAAATTTGAAATAACATTTTTAGGTTTTCCGTATGTGTTTCTAATAAGTTCAAGACGAACTTCTTCTTTGGTTGAATAAATTGACCAGCAGTTTTTATTCTCGTAAGAAAAGCGCCATTCTTGGGGTTTATCTTTCATTTGTTGCTTAAAATACTTTTTAGCCTCAATAAAATCTTGTTCGCTCTCGAAGAAAATATCTAAATCTTTAACACGTTCATTATTGAATATGTTTTTGAAACATCCTCCAGCGATGTATCCTTTATGGCCGATTAGAAATTTATCAAGCCACCAAAGTTGTCTATAATTAAGTAAATCACTCTTTCTAAAATTCATATTCCCCTCCTGGGTTTTTCCACCATTCAACCAGTTCGTCATGATGGGCAATCAGGTACTCGTCAAATTCTTCAAATTGACGGATGGCCCATTTTAAGCGTTGGGTATCTTCGCCACTTCGTGAGCAATACCCACTCACTTTAAAGATTGGGGTAATATCACTCACACTGCTACGGCTTAGATCGTCAACATTCAGAGCTTCATAAGTCTTAAACTCAAGATCCAGGATAAACTCATCCCCTAGATTATGGATGACTTGTAACCTCTTACCGTCTGAGTAGAGGGCTATGCTGCTTGAAATTTTTCTAATTTCCATGTCTACCACCCGTTCTGTTCGTTTAGCTCAGCTTGAGTCAATGGCTCAATGCGTTGATAACCGCTGACCTGGTAATTTGTCTTATGTTCAAATCCTGCTTGAGCAAGCGCCACTTTGAAACGGTCCTTTTCATCCGTGCTTGTAAAATACACTTCAAGTGTCATTTTTTGGGTGTACCGTTTTGGCTCATTTTCAGCCCCTCTCAGCTCGTTTTGAGTATTCTGGGGGATTTGCCCACCGTCCAAGATTTCGCCCGTTTCTGGGTCAAAATTGGCGGTCTCCGTCGATTTTGGAGCTTGCTCCTCTTCCTTAGCTTCTTGAGACGCTCGAAGTCGCTCAGCTTGCTCTTGAGCTAGTCGCATTTCTGCTTTTTGTTTTTCGAAAACATAGTCAGACTTGATTTGTTCAAGCACCTCTACAAGAGTAAGGTCCCGTAGCATGCGGATGTATGGTTGATCAGTCATGCCGTACTCTGCACATTGCCCTGAGATGGTTGCTTTTGCTTTTTCTAGCTGTTGCTGGCTCTGGTACTCAAATGTAACCATGTCATCAAGTGATTTCATTGTGGTTTTCTTGAGCGTCACGCCATCTGCCATAAAGTCGCTGGCTTTGATGTATTCTGTAGCTTTTTCGTCGAAGATCCGAGGATCTAGCATATACTCAGCCGATTTATTAGCTAAGTAGCTCTTGACTGTATCCAAGCGGACAGCTTTTTGATGCTCTTCAAATTCCTTGACGTCATTTGCAATCTTGTTGATGACATCGTCCATAGGCTCGCTGGTGTCCTTGATGTACTTATCAAATTCATCAGCTGATTGTGAGAGTTCACGCTTGATCTTAATCCGCTCATCAGAGATTTGTTTCTTGAGCTTGCGCAAGTCCGCTAATACCTGCTTGTCATCTTTGATGGTTCCAGCTGTCACTGTGTAATTTTCATACTTAGCTACAACCTCATTGATATTCTGCTCAAACTTCTCACGGTCAATGATTTCAACTTGAGCCTTTGTTATTTTTACTTGTAATTCTTGCATGTTGTCCTCCTAGTACTCTAGCTCACCGTCTAGTAGCTCGCCTTGGATTGCTTCTTCTACTAGTTCAGGCTCTGGATGAGTTACTTCTTGCTCTTTGTTAAATTGCTCAATTTGAGCCATCTTACGTGCTACTACATCCTCACGGCTCTCTTGAGGTTCTTGAGGCGTGATGTCCTTGATGCGGTCAAATGTTTCCCCACCATCATCTTCCGTGTACATGTTGCTCAAATCCTCTGGGAATGCCTCACGTAGAGCGTTGACTAGTGCTGTTTTACGGATCATAGTAGCTGGCATGGCGTTCCATGTGCTCTGTTTCTTGTCGTATTCCTCACGGCTTACGAAGATTTCAACGGGGACCTTGAAGTTTTTGCGGTACACTCTGGCCCATCCACCGACAAGAGTATCTCCAGGTAGCATGATAGCTCCTTTGCGTTCGTGCATGATACCCTCTTCATCTACTGTGACTATACCAGCCTCAAACCCCTCATAGTTTGGATTTTGTGCAGCACGTTTGAGGAACGCCTCTTTCGATACAATCAGACTGAACTCTGTCCCACCTGTTTTCTTTTTGTAGGCCACGATGTAGACCTCATTTGCTAGCGGGTTCAGGTTGCGTCCTTTGATAAGGGATAAGGCTTGCCCAACCTGTTTCTCAGTCAGTAAATTCTGAGGATCAAAGTAGCGTTTGACATCTTGAAATGTCCAGACACTAGTGTCTACTGCTATATCACGCTTTGCTTGCGTTGTTAATTGGTTATTTGTCATCTCATTCTCCTTTGTGTTTTCTTCATGTTCCAGATTTCACGCTTAAGACGGCTGTTTTTCTTGTTTAGTGAGATTATTTTGTCTTGCTGTTCGTCTACGATTTCTCCCAGATTGTGGCAAAGTCTCTCATAGTACTTGCGCCAATAAGCATCATCACGGCAATTTACTTCCATATCACTCATCTCCTACAAACACCCAGCGCCCACCTACAAATACCCACTCATCAGGATCATAGGTTTCACGCTGTGGCTCAGGTTGTAAGTAATCACGATCATAGTCAAAGGTTCCAAATAGTCCTCTGTCCATGTGAGCCTCCTTAATTGTTCATGTTCTCATATACATCAATGAGACGCTGTTGGACTGCCACTCTATCAGCGTAGTGCTTGCATTCGTATCCTAAGCGGATATTATCTTCTGAGAGTTCTCGCATGATTGCATTTTGTTTGCGAATGACTTCTTGTAGCTCTCGTACCCGAGCTTGTAGTGTGCGGATATCAATCAAACTGCCACTGTGCTGTACTGGTTCATCTTCGTTTTCATTGAAATAGTCCAAATTTAATAGTTTTTTGATTTTTTCTAACATTATTCGTCTCCCTCTTCTTTGTCTTCACTAGCTAGATGTGAGTTGATGGCTTGCTTTGATGTTTTGCCGTCTAGCACGTCCTGGATAGCATGTGATACTTTGTGGATCGTTTCCATCGTATTTTCTAGTATTGCTGTCTCTATTCCTTTAGAACCGATGATGGCTAGTGTTAGCATCCCAGTCATTGCGATACCGTGTAGATCTTGTTGTAATTCTTGGATGCGTTCAATAGTTTTGATGTTGTCGTTTGTAGTCATTTTTTTATCTCTTTTCTTTTTTTATTTATAAGTACTAGTTTGTTGTTGGTTAGTACTTGTTATTAAGTTAGTGCCGTAGGCTTAGATTGTTGTATAGTTAGTACTTGTTATATAGTTAGTACTTATTAGGGGGCAGTTTTTAACATGGCAATTTTTAACATGGCAATTTTTAACATGGCAATTTTTAACATGGCAAAATCTTCCAAGTGTAAAATGTAGCTACCTAAACGCCTGTGGATAACTCCTCTGCCAGCTTCTGTTTCAGGTAACCCTTATAGTCTTCCGTCATAGGGCTGTCTGAAAAGAAACGTTTGAACTCTGTACCGTTTCCTCTGCCGTGACTAATCCGTACAGATAACAAGTAACCACACTGTTCTAGTATCTTAAAATGCCTATCTACTGTCCGTCTGCTGATGTTTAATCGTCTAGCGATTTCCTCAGGATATACAACCCAGTCGGGCTTATTAGTCAAAATTACTGTTAATATCCCGATTGTTGCTGGCTCAAGCCTACTGTCCTGTGTAAATGCGTTATTTAACGCTGTATAGTTTTCTTGAGTGTTCCTGATTATATATTGCATACCCCATATTTAAGCCCCTTTCATGTCCGTTTATGCATGCCTCGGATAATGTCATAATAAGAATGCCCAGCAGGGATGACATAACCCGTAAGATCGTCTAACTGTGATCCGTCCGCCATGACATTTGAGATGCGTGGCTCCCATTTCTTTTTTTCTTTTTTCATGATATAATTACCTCATAAGTATTTTTCTTATTCCCTCAATGGAATTGCCGTTCCTTGAGGGCTTTTTGTTTTAAACTGGTAGTAACTCCCGGTTAAGAAATTTATTGATGAAATACTGCTGCCCTTTGCCAGTTACAAGTGGCGTTTTGCTCACTGTGATGTGGCCATCAGCATGTGTGATGCTTGTTTCTTTAACACGAATAAGTCCCATCTCTACGCTCTTTTGTGTCGGCATGTTCCAATCACGTCCATTGCGTTTGATTAGGTATCCGTGGGCTCGTAGCCAGCTAAACAAGCGAGTTGCTCCAATATCTACCCCGTTCTGCTTAAGTAGCTTCGCTAGCTCTCCGACCAAGATAGATGTGTGACTAGCACTGACTGCCTCTGCAAATAGCACCTTTGGTCTATCAGCTTCTATCTGAGCCTCTAGCTTGTGGACCTTCTGATCAGCCATAAGCAAGGCTCTTGCCATAATCTTCTCAGGGCTGTTGAAGTCTTTTTCTACTTGGATAAAGTATTGTCGGACTTGCTTGCCTCGTTCTGTTCGCTGGATCATAGCAATTTCTTTGGCCATGTCTAACTTGATGACGTGGTCAACTTTGTTATGACCGCCTCGACCTGTTTGCTTCACAAAATTGTTAAGCAAAAAATCTTGATTTTCAGTAAAACCGTACTCGATCATTCTGTCGAACCACATTGAGTAAGGCGTTTTGACTTCCAGAGCCTCGTGTAACTGTCTACCAGACACAACTGGTTCCTGGTTGTCATTCAATGTTACGTTGATGAGTTCGTTCATGTGATCTCCTTTCTAAGTTGTTGTTTTCGAAACTTTTAGAGTAAAAAAATACTACTAGAAATCTTCCATCTTGACACCTAGTAGCTCTGCTAACTTGCTTGCTTCTGAGAATGTAAAATCTCTGCCTCGGTATCGGTTAAGTTTCATGCTTAACGTTGACTTATCCATATCTAATTTTTCAGCAATATCTTTCTGCTTCAACCCTTTTGAAACTATAATTCCTTTTAAATTATGATATGGTTTATCTAGCACTAAAGCGCCTCCCATGTAACCCCTCCTTTCTAAGTTGTCGTTTTCGCAACTTTGTTTTATGAGTCTAGTATACACTCTATTTTTTTCGTTGTCAACAACTTTTTTTATTTTTTTCCAAAAAATTTGCGATAACGCAACTTTTATGGTATTATCTTAGTAGATAAGGAGTAATGATCATGATAGGAAATAGAATAAAAGAGCTTAGAAAAAATAACGGCCTAACTCTTGAAGAATTGGCTGATGCGTTAAATAAGAATTACCCTGATACTATCAATTTTAATAAGGGAAAAATTTCTAAATGGGAAAATAACAAAGAAGAGCCTAGACTTTCATCTGTTAAAATCCTTGCTGATTTCTTTGATGTGCCATTAGATTATTTTAACGGTATTGATTTAGCTGAGACTGAAATATTACCTATCTACAGCAAACTCTCAAAAGATAGACAAGAAAAAGTTTTGTATTTTGCTAAAGAGCAACTTGAGGAGCAAGAGGCTTCCGTTGTTCCCTCTATTTTCGAGAAATCTCAAGATGACAATTACATCACTGACTACGTAGAGGGGTTAGTAGCTGCAGGTCATGGTACTTTCCAAGAGGACAACCTACACATGGAAGTGAGATTGAGATCCAATGATGTACCTGACAGGTATGATACAATAGCTAAAGTAGCTGGCGACTCAATGGAGCCACTTATAGAAGATAACGATCTATTATTTATTAAGATTACTAGTCAGGTAGACATCAATGATATTGGTATCTTCCAGGTAAATGGCAAAAACTTTGTTAAAAAACTTAAAAGAGATTATGATGGTTCCTGGTACTTACAAAGCCTTAATAATAGCTATGAGGAAATCTATCTAACAGAGAATGACGACATCCGGACAATTGGAGAAGTCGTTGAAATTTACAAAAATTAAAAAGATGTGCAATCACTGAACCACACTAAAAGCTGGGAGGAAAATATGAAAAAGGTAACACTCGCAACAATCGCTACACTCACTCTATTTTTAACTGGATGCAGTCAACAGAAAACTGCGACTGAACCAAGCCAAGAACAAGAGACTGAACAAGTTGAAACAAAGCAGTCTAGTAGCAAGAAAGAGACGAAAAGCAAGGGTCTTGATGTAGATGTCAAAGATGCACCTACTTCTTTAACTGGCAATGAGGACTATATGGGAGTTATTGCTTATAAGTTTCAAAAGGAATTAGGTTTAAAAAATGGTACTGTATTTTATTATGATGGCAATCTGGCAGTCGCGTTAAATCTATCCAGAGACTACTTGGAAAAAGCAGAGGCACAAGATTTAGTTAATAGCATTTATGACTTAAAAGTAGCTGTCCTAAATCAATATAATGCGGATCATAACTCATATAAGCGAGTGCAAATCACTGTGTATGATAACGAAGCTAAAAGAATTGCGCATGAAAAAAATGCGTCAATGGTATTAGACTATTAAAAAAAGCCCCACGCTCAAATTTTGGTCGAGGAGAGCGTGAGGTTTGAAAATTGTATAGCAAAACACCTAATTCTTAGGCTGTTTTACTATACTCTATTTTATCATAGAATGGAGTAAAAAAATGGAAAAAATTGATAGACCATCAAAAGAAATTATAGAAAACCTATACCACAATCAAGGTCTTACTCTTGAAGAGTGTTGCCAAAAGCTGGGGATAAAATCCCCTATCACACTCAGAAATTGGATGAGGGAACTTGGTATAAAGACTAGAGATGTAAATAAATTGAACTCTCTAGAGTACAGGTTGGGAATAACGGAAAATGAACTTAAAACTAAGCTAGAGGCTATGTATTTCCAAGAAAATAAAGGGTTGAATAGAATAGCTAGAGAGTTAGGAGTTACTCCTACTGTTATTTCTAGGAGGTTTAAGAAATTTGGTATAAAAAAACTTGACCCTGTAACTGCCAAGACCGTATTTGGTTCAGGAGAAAATCATGGAAATTGGAAAGGAGGCAGAAAAATACAAAACGGTTACTATATGGTGCATTGCCCAAGCCACCCTAAGGCAATTTTAGGGTATGTCTATGAGCACAGGCTTGTCATAGAACAACATATAGGACGATACCTAAAGAAAGATGAAATAGTGCATCACAAAAATAGAAATAAACAAGACAACCGACTGGAGAACCTTGAAATACTGACACCGTCCGAACATAATAGAGTGCACCGTGAAGAACTCAATGAAAGCCGTTGGGGGTGAGGATATGTCTAAGGTTGCAATATACATTAGAGTTTCTACTACTGCCCAGTTGGAAGAAGGGTACTCGATAGAAGAACAGAAAGCAAAGCTGGAAAGCTACTGCGATATAAAAGACTGGCACGTTTACAAAGTATATACAGACGGAGGCTTCTCTGGCTCTACAACCGAGCGCCCAGCACTTGAGCAATTGATAAAAGATGCCCAGAGCAAGCTATTTGACACGGTACTAGTATATAAGCTGGACCGGTTGAGCCGTAGCCAAAAGGACACTCTATACTTGATAGAGGATATCTTTTTAAAGAATAATATTGAGTTCGTAAGCCTGCTAGAAAACTTCGACACCTCGACACCATTCGGGCGAGCCGTTATAGGTTTGTTATCCGTATTCGCTCAGCTCGAACGGGAACAAATCAAAGAGCGTATGCAACTAGGGAAACTGGGACGTGCCAAGGCTGGAAAATCTATGATGTGGGGCAGAACTTCCTATGGCTACGACTATCAGAAAGAGACAGGATCACTGACCATAAACCCAGCACAGTCGCTAGTAGTCAAGTACATTTTCGAGCGTTATCTGGCAGGCCGTTCTATTACCAAATTAAGGGACGACTTAAACGAGAAGTACCCAAAAGAAATTAGCTGGAATTACAGAGCTGTCAGAGGTATCCTGTCAAATCCTGTCTACTGTGGCTACAATCAGTACAAGGGCCAATTATTCCCTGGGGAGCATGAAGCTATTATCACGGAGGATGTGTATAAGAGGACGCAAGAGGAGTTAAAAATCAGACAGAGGATTGCTGCAGAAAAGACAAACCCTAGACCGTTTCAGGCTAAGTATATGCTGTCAGGGCTTGCACAGTGTGGATATTGTCACGCGCCTCTCAAGCTAATAATGGGCGGTATCCGCAAAGATGGCACTAGATTTATTAGATACGAATGCTACCAACGGCATCCAAGGAAGACGGCTGGGGTAACTGTCTACAATAACAATCAAAAATGTCACTCTGGAGCTTATGAAAAGGACGAATTAGAGAAATATATCATTACAGAAATAAGCAAGTTACAGCACGATCAGAGCTATATTGAGAAACTTTTTAGCACGCAATCAAGTACCATAGACCGTGATAGCTACCAAAAGCAAATCGAGGAGCTTACTAGGAAACTGAGCAGGCTAAATGACTTGTATATTGATGACCGCATCACATTGGACGAGCTACAAAAAAGGTCCTCAGAATTTATGACATTGAGAACTACACTTGAGGAGGAACTAAAAAATGACCCAGAAATACAAGGTCATGAACGAAGAAATAATATAAAACAGGTACTAGACTGTGAGGATATCGCAAGCATTGATTATGATGGACAAAAAGCCATTGCTAGGGCATTGATTGACAAGGTACAAGTGACATCTGAGCGGATTGTCATAAACTGGAGAATATAAAGAATTTTACTATCCTTCATTTCAATGAGCGTAAAAGCTTTTACTTTGAGTGTACGCAATGATTTCATAAAGGAACCTCCAAATTTTCATAAATAGGCAGCAACATGGCTGCATAGAGCAAAACAATCATAAGGGCGACAAAGACAAAGACCAGTGGTTGGACGACATTCATAGCCTTGTTCAAACGATGGAAAAAGCCTGCCCAGGTCTTGTCTGCGTAGATCTCCAGCTCACTACCGAGCTTGGACTTGGCCTCTCCATATTCAATCATGAGGGCCAACTCTCGCTTAAAGAAAGGATAGGTCTGAATATGGTCAGAAAAAGAAGTCCCCCGAGCCAAGGCTACTTCCAAATCCTGTCCAATCTCACGAAACAGACGGGAACGTTGCCCCTGCATCATAGGAAAGATTTGATTCAGCTCCAACCCTTGGGCAATCATACTCCCCCATTCTCGAGCATAAAAAGCTGTCAGATAATCCTGTAAGAAGGGGCGAAGAAAAGGAAGGGTAGCCAAAAATGAAACAAGGGCCAGACGCTTGGCTCGACGACCTAGGAAGAGGAGAATCAAAACTCCAATCGCTAGTAACACACTTCCTACCAAGACATACTGGGGAAAGACACTGATCAATCGTGTCGCACCATTTTGACTCTCCAACTGAGGCAAGAGATAGTTTTTCAGACCCAGCATAATGGCCATCAAAAATCCCAACAATAGTACTGGATAGGTGGCCACCTCAACTAGTTTCTTTCGAACCTGGGTCAGATTTTCCAGGTAGCTACGGATTTTTTCTAAACTTAAGGTGACATTTCCATGCTGCTCTGCCAGTGCTAATTGAGTCGTTACTTGATCGGAAAAGCCTAGATCAGAAAGAATGGCTGACAGGGGCTTGCCGTTGGCAAGTCCAACTTGCATTCTTTCAACAAAATCTGCCTCTACCAAATGGCTCCGACGTAGGAAGTCGATGACCTCTGATAGATGAAAGCCACTACTGTAGAGATTGTGAAAGAGCTCAATGACATGCTCTTGCTTGGCAATCGATAATTTTTTCGGCCTGCGCCTGATCCAACTCAATATGTCCCGCTTCATAAAGTGCATCAATTTGCTGGTTCCACTTTTGACTGGAATGGTTTTGGTAATCTTGGATGACAAAGTCAGTGACACCTCCTCCCTTTATCAAACGCTGGTAACAGATCCCTTGAAGGACAATCCGTAACTCCTCCTCACTCACCCCCAACTCCAATAGGCGTTCGTACACCCCAGGGATGCTCTTGGCATGGATGGTGGAAAAGACTGTCACACCTGTCAGACTAGCCCGAATAACTGCACGAGCTGTCTCCGTGTCGCGTATTTCTCCGATGAGGAGAAGATCCGGACGATGGCGCAAAGAAAGTTTAATCAAGCTATCGTAGGTCATGCCAATCGCTTCATTGAGTTGCAATTGCAGCATTTCTTCTTGCTTAATTTCTACCGGATCTTCAATCGACATGACTTGTTGCCCCGAAAATTTTTTCTTGGCTAGGGCATGCATCAGTGTCGTCTTCCCCGATCCGACTGGACCCGCAAATAAGTAGAGCCCCCGCTTACTCACCTTGTCTTCTAGTTCTTGCAGTTGATCGAACCAGAAACGGAGCTCCCGGTCCTCATTGTGGAGCAGGCGAATGACCAAACTTTCATATCCCCTATAGTCCCCCACTGTGGACAAGCGTAAGGACAAGACCTTATCTCCTAGAGAATAGTCACAGGAGCCTAACTGACTCCTCCGCCTCTCCCCCACGTTCATCCCTGCCATAAATTTAAAATGGCTGATGACCGCTACCATTTGTTCTTGCGAATAAGTCTCAATAAACCGTCTCTCATCCCCAACCCTTAGAAAGAGCTGATAGTCTGACGCTCGAGGAACAAAATAAATATCCTGAGCTTCGGCACTCGAGGCCATTCGAATAATGGATTGTGCAATTTCTTGAACCATATTTCCTCCTTTCACTATATAATTCGCAAATAAATAGCCAACTAGCACTCGATTTGGAAAAAAAGTAAAAAAAAAGAAACTCAACTACATATTGAATTTCTCTTACTATAACTGATTTGTCTCGTTGTCTAGCTTACAAGAGCGATGAGCCGTGTGAGCATTCTCCTTTTCGTAGCCTGGACGACGCTTGCTTCTCGGAATCTGCTGGTCATTCTCCAATAGGGCAACCGAATGGTACTGCTGCACAAACTCTGCACATTCTTCACACCAGCGGCGATCCTCAGGATCCCAAAAAATTGTCATTAAATCACTTCTACTTTTAAATAATGGAGATTGCTCTCTTAAAAGTAACCATTGGCGTTTGTAATATTTTAGGGCTTCATAATAGTCATCAAATCTTTGACTAGCGACAATGTCCTTCTCCCAATCTTCTAAAAACCACCAGGGTTCGAAATCCCCATACATTTCAATCACTTGATACATGTTTCTCTCCGTCCTTTGTATCCAATATTATATATAAAATCCTTTGATAACAAAAGAATTCTGCTCATGAAAGGAAAAAGTGGTAAATTTCCCGAACGTTTTCACGATTTTCTTTCAAAATCTCCCCTTATAGAGGAGAGACAGGCCATTTTTTGATAAGAAAAAGAGGCTGGGACAAAAGTCCTAGCCTCTCAATTGTCTTTGAATTGTCGAGCAAGACGCAGTGGTTGAGTGGGCTCTACTACACTGATTTCATCAGCTTTTACAGCTCTACTCAACTGTGCGGAGGTGGGACGACGAAAACGAATTCTAACGAATGACCGATTTCTGTCCCACTCTCTTTTCAAGCGATGATCGATTAGAACAATTGAAGGGCAATCATGGTTGTCATGGTTGCATCGTAATAATTATCTGTTGATAGATCTTGCATAAAGATAAACTTGTTCTGTTGCACTAACTTAAGATAGCCATCTCCATTTTCAGCCGCATAAGATACCGGAGCAATGAAGCTAGCTGCCTGATACTGATGGAGGGCATTGCCTTTAAGATCATAGCCTGCATAAATTTTTCGTTGCTTCATGAAGAAGTCCAGCATCTTCTTGACCAATTTTTGACTGGTCTTATCTTGGCTTTGAGCCAAGTTGTATGGCAGGCGACAAGCGTTGTAAGAATAGGCGCCATCGTACTTGGATTCGATAGTATCCGGGTCCGCCACACGCGCCCCTTGTTCATCTACCCACATAAAGTCTGGCAGAAGCCCTGTCTTACTTTGCGAACTAATAGCATCAAGCTGTGCCAACATCTTCTCTTTGATACTCAACCATCGTTCATTACCAGTCAACTCATAGAAGGATTGGAAAAAGGATGGAAGGGTATCAGAGGTTCTCATCAAGTGATAGAATTCGGAATTCTGATCAGCCCAATTCCCAACTGTCAAGACACCCGTTTTCTCATTGTAGTTGTACTTGAGGATGTCTTCCAAGATAGCCTTGGCTTGCTTTTGATAGACATCACCTTTCTCAGGCCACTGTTTTGCGGCCTCCATCAAGGCATAGGCAATATATAGATCGCCGTCCGTCGCATTTTGATGCTCAGATGACAGCTTCCCTTTTTTGATGATTTGTTTCCAGGCCATCAATTGGGTGTCATCAAAGCGATTGTTTTGATAATAACGATACAGACGGTCAAAATCCTCTTGATTGGCTAAGTCTTTCTTAGCAGCCTCTACTGTGATCAGCATGCCATAACCTTGTGCTTCTGATAAGACAACCGTTTCTTGGTCGCTGTTTGTTGTACGAACATAGGACTGTTTTCCATCCGTCACGAGGTAGTGTTCCGTCCATTGCC
>ERZ772956.247-NODE-247-length-44396-cov-9.366140_pt1 | contig 44396 bp, 59 predicted proteins | sample MGYA00580683_ERZ772956 | MGnify/ENA primary metagenome ERZ772956 (study PRJEB29015, sample SAMEA2738077) | human oral metagenome | biome: human oral; feature: human-associated habitat; material: saliva | place: China | collected 2212 ... | reverse complement strand
CCACCATCAAAATATCTCCGTTATCAAAAACGTGACTGACGATAGCAACATGGTTAGGTGTCATAGAAACAATATCTCCACTTGTAGGTGTCTTAGTTGTACTCTGACCGAATTTAGAAGCACCTTGCTTCGCCATATCAACTCCGTTACCAGTCATTCCGTGTTCAGCACCTAAAGGTTTTCCGTCTTTCTCCCACAATGCACCAAACAAAGCACTTGCTAGAGTAGTACATTGGTCGTAGATTCCACTTGAAATATAAGCAGAAGCACCTTCCCAACCTTCTTTTGAGTGCCATTTCAATCCAACACTTGTTGGATCAAGGGCGTATTTTTTCAACTCATCTGGAAGGTCGTCTTTTTTCCACCACATATTAGAGGTGTAGCTTGTTGAACCACCTGCTTTTTGCCAACCGTCTCCACCAGAACTACTGTTGTTACCACAAATTGCTGTACCTCTGTGAGCGCCCATCTTAGCTCCGACTGCCTTATCTTTACTATCAGCAATAGAGCCTTTCTTGAATGGTGTCTTACCGTATTTAGCAATCGCTTTTTCGTCCAACCATTTGAGCTGTTCTCCGTACTGGTCGTACATTTTGTTCAAGGAAACTTGATAGCTTGGATCAGTCGCCCAACCACCATCAGCAATAGCTTTAAAGACTGCTTTTGCGTCCGTGTTGTTAATAGCTCCGTCATAGAGCGTTTGACGTGCCATGAACTCAGCTTTACCTACGATACCTGCGTCAAAACTCTTGAAGTAAGTATAAGTACCACCTGTGTTATCTCCAACGGTAGTTCCTGCTCCTGAAAATGCTACAGCGTCCTTACCGTAGAGTTTCATGGTTTCTGTGAAGTCCTCTAATTTAGAGGTCTTAACCCCACCCATATTATGAGCCTGACCGAATGAAGGTACGCTCTCATTAAAGCTAGTCTCAATCATAGTTTGAATGATTGAAGCAGAAGGTAAGAACCCACCTACACGCCAACTTTCAATATAGGCTTGTTCATGTTTTTTAGCAAACTCATTCAACATGGTTGCTGTATCTTTGATACCAGACGTAGAGGTACTGCTATCTGTTGAGCTATTTGTACCTTTTACTCGTTCTGAACGGTCATTATAAGCACATTTAGGTTTACATTTAGTCTCTACTTTTTCAATATCATCATCACTAAAGTTTGTTGAACCTGAGTAACGATATACATATACTGTCTGATGGTCTGTTGCTCCATCACGATATTGAGCATAATTATCTCTTGCAATACCGTTATGCCCTGCCGAACTATGGATAATCGTCTCGTTATCTAGCATAATCATTGTATGCCCTAGATCGCCTGCCGATTGTCCTTTAGTTCCCCAGATAATAATATCGCCTTTTTTGACCTCTTTAACGTCTCCTTTATCTCCCCACTTGCCTTCATAGACTTTATTAAAGCCATTTTGTAGAAGCCAATCATGTTCTGTTTCGGTTGATACTGGATAATCGCCTGCTGTTTTACCTGCTCCTGCTTCCACTAAAGCCATGTAAATAGCAGAAGAACAGTCATATTGTAGAGGCCCTTTTCTACTTGCTACGTCTTGGCTATAGGTTGTTTTACCCTCACGCTCCTCAAACCACTTGATAGCAACTTTAAGGTCAATTTTCGTTCCCTTTTTATTGCCATCTTCTGCCGAGATTTTGACCTTTTTATCTTGGGAAACGTTTGAGCCACCCCAAGAAGATACCTTCTTAGAATCGCCTTCGATTTTGTCTAAGCCAAAGACTTTATAGGCTTTTTCAGAAGCGTCTTTCCTAGCTTGTAAGCTATTTGCTAATGCCCCTGCGTCTGGTCGTTCGTATATGTTCGCCCAATCTTCGGCAGATTGAGACGGACTAGTATTCTTTTTGTTGATATAGGCTAGTACACTCTGAGGTTCTGAGTAAAGAACAAACTCTCCCTGATTTCTAGCAGACCATTTGCCATCAAAACCACTCCAACTAGTGTACTTGCTTGAAGGGGTAAACTGGTAAAGTCCACCACCAGTTCCACCCCCTGCCTCTGCTAAGTCTAGGGTAAAGGTTGTATTTTCAGCACCACCGATATTTCCTATGATACCTGCAATGTCAACCCCTGAAAGTCCTTGCTCTTTCCAAAACTCAATAGTTTCTAGGGCGTTTTGATAAGCCTTTGTTCCTTTTTTCGTCCAAACTGTGTCCTCTAGTGAACTTGACGAAACACTATTAGAGTTAGAGCTGTCCTTTTTATCCCCTGAACCATGATTGGCTCGTCTATCTCCTACCACTCCACAATCATCATCAGGAGAATAAGAGTAGTAAACATCAGCATAAGCGACAATCCCATCACTAATTACAGGTATTGCCCCTGACGTATGAACTACACTTGCTAAAAATAAAGTCAAAACCAATGCAGATTTAGTCTTAAACCTTGACTTGACTTTATTTTTGTGATGATAGGAAATTTTCATATCTTTCTTTGTCATTAAATTAAATTACCTCTCAGTTATATTTTGTGTTGTAGCATAACTTCATAAGCAATTACATACTTAAAACTAGTGTTGGATTTGGATATTCCCTACTAAGATCGAAAATTGAACTTGTCCTAATTCCTCGCTATAATTACCTGCAACTGTAACAGTAGTATTATCACTACTTCTTACCATATCTACAGCAAACTGATAGATATTGTCGTGGTTGCTCTTTGTAGCTGTAAGAGTGTCAATTTTGATTTCATATTCTGCATTAAGAGCTTGGTGCATGACTTGTACCATGTCATTTGTGGTAGGACTATATCCACCTTGAACACTACCTACATTTTCAGGATTTTTCTTCAAGCCATCAATCGCTTTTAAAATCCCTGATTTCACTAATTCTTTTTGTTCTGCTGTGATTTCTTTTGTAGGATTTTCTAGTTTTTCAACTGCTCTAGCGTGAGTATCATTGTAGTAAGAAGCAGGTTTCTCTGAATGTTCAGTAGTTGAAGGCTCAGTAGTAGTAACCACTCCTGAACTTTCTTTCAACTCAAAATTAGAACTTGTATCTTGTCTATGAGATAACCATAAGAAAGTTGCTATCCCAATAGCAAAAACCCCAACAACTGAAATAGACCAGATAATCTTAGCACGATTAGAGAGATTTTTAAAATAGTCAATCATAACTTCTCCTTTCTCTAATTACCTGCTTCTGCCTCTAGTCGGACAATGAGTGTATTTACCCACTCTTTCCCTAGAACTAAAGGTTTACCATTTTCAATATCTTTGTCCTTTGGTTTACCATCTGTCTCTACAACATATATTTGCCCTGTCTCACGGTCATAAGTGACAATGTTATAGTATTTACCGTTAGAAATGAAATAGCCACTAATATCTCCATTTTCTTTTTTAGTTAAAGTTTTAACTCCTTTAACCATGACTTTAACGTTATTGTCGTAGTCCTCTTTGGTTAGGCTATATTTCTTTTCTTCCTCTTTTTCTGCTTCCTCTTTTGCCTTTTGCACCTCTGATTGTGCTGTCGCAATCAAATCAGCATTGTATTTAGCGTTCTTGTTATGAGAAACAAAAGCCCACGCTCCTGTGCTTGCCATTGCTACAACACAAGCACTTACAAAGATACCATATTTTACGTTAAATTTGTTATTATGCTTCTTTGGTTTATCATCAACCTTTTTAGGGATTTTGGCTTTTTTATTTTTTCGTGCCTTTTTTTCTTCACGTTCAGCTCTACGCTTATTTTTTCTTTCTTCTTTGGTAACAGGTGCTTCATTCAGCCATGAGCTTGGATCAAACGGTTCATTTGTTTTCTTTGCCATAATTTATTCCTCTTTCTAATTTTTAAAATCAATTTGCTCTAGTTCAACTCCTAGAGCTTCTGCAATTCTTCGTTGGTGCTTTGGTAGTGGGATAAACCCATCTGTCGCCCATTTAGAGACTGTCCGAGGGGTTACGTCAACAATCTCAGCCAATTCTTTATGACTAATCTTTTTCCATGCCAACCACGCCCTTAACGGCAATACTTGTTTTTCCATGTATTCTCCTTTATTTATTTTATGGTCTAATATGAGACTTTGTTCTCATAAATGAATTATATCACACAAAAGAAAAAAAGCTAGATTTTTATCTAACTTTTTATTTTTGTTCAGGAATAACTCTCTTGCCAATAGCCTGTATAACCTCTCTTTGTTCGGTCATAATCGCCCAATGCAAGCCAATTCTTGCAGACGCTCGTAAGTCATTGTGGTTTCCATTTTCAGGGAACTTCCATAGGTTCAAGAGTTTAAGGAGTTCATCAGGAACAGTAGTTTTATATTCGTTGTTGCTTATCAGCTTAGTGTCAGGGAAACACTTTTGTATCATTTCGATTGTTTGGATAGGAGTGTTATCCCTTGCCCTATCATTCTCTCTGACCGTGAACTTTTCCGTCACAACTACGTCAACTTCAAGGTTCTTGCCAATTTCATCATACCAAGCCTTGAAATTATCACGTCCATATCCTACTAGCCAATGGTTTATTTCAACCTCGTTGTCTAGTAGGATAATACCTGTTGTGGACGTTTCATAGAAATTTGAAGATGGATCAATCGCTAAAATTCTCATTGATTAGTCCTTCCATAAGTCCATAGCGCTTCTAAAATCATCTGAAATTTCAACGTTAGAAACATCTTCTAGTAGTTCTCCGTAGTTCTGGTCGTGAATCCCAAGTGCTTCCACTTTTGATTGCACTCCATCAATAGCCCAATTATTTAGGATAGTGATAAGATAGTTAGGATTTTTTGCTTTATTCTGATTGCAAATATCCAAAGCAAGCTCTAAAATTCCTTCTCGTTCTTTCTCTGGAAAATCAAGCAATGCCTTTACTATAAATTTTCTAACTTTTCTTGTTATTCTAGGGAAAAGTTTTTCTACCTCAGATAAATCGTAGTCCTCTGCAATTTTATCTAGGGTTGTGACTGGCGAAACTTTTAATTCTTGCTCTAGTTCACTTACCCTTCCTAAAGCAGTATGAATCACACCTTGCGCTTGTTTGCTATTCAAAAGATGATTATTTTCTAGTTGTTCTAATAATTTAATGTCGCTTCGTTCAACTAAGTCATGCTTTTTCATCTGCACATAAAGGTCATTCATGAGGGATAGTTGTTTTTCAGTAGCAGGTAGTGAGACTTTTTCTAAAGACCAGACTAGTTCAACCCCAATAACAGCACGCCCTTCTTTAATTTGCTTAACTATGAGATTCATTTCTGTATTTTCATTGATTTCAGAAACTGCGTCTTTTAGGTGTTTTTGGTTGATAGTATAAAAACGGTTCATAGAAGCTCCATTTATTCTAAACAACTCTTTCAATCCATCTAAACTATACTTAACAGACCTGAACCCCTGATTGCTTAATATCAATAGTTCTTCATACAATACTTGACCTGAAATTGATAATTTAGAAAAAGTTTGCAAATTGTAAACTAACGGATTGATTTCCTGAGACTTCAACACCTCGATTAACGGCATTTTCCCTTTACGGTCAGGAGTTGAGTTAAAAATCCCAATGAACTTCCCTCTTTCATAATAGAAATAACTAAAAATGTTTATTACTTTTAGCTTACCATTTGGATCATTGTTAAAGAATTTTTCATCAATTAGGTCAATGTGGTTTTCTTCGATAGTTTTTACATCTCTAGCAATAACCCTTTTATCAAAATATTTATGACTAGAATCTGGTAGTAACTCTAACAATTCCGAGATAGGTATTTCTGTAATTGCACTATTCCCATCAATTTTAACATTTCTTAACGCTAAAGAGAAAATAGCATTTTGTGTAGCTGTCATTTTATTTGCCAGATTAGACAATTTTAAAATTTGGCTCTTAGCAAGTATATTTCTCTCTTTATCAATTAAATCAAGTACCATAGAGGGGTTCTCTACTTCAACTAACTCACTATTTTTTTTCATAAGAATTTCCTTTTCTTTATCTTAACTATTTTATATTATACACTTTTATTTTAAATAACACAACCTTTTTATATTTAAAGTTGTGATATGCCCTAAAATAGCTTAACTACTAGTTATTACAAATAGTTAAGAGTGATTTTAGATTACATTACACAACTTTTTTTATCTACGGTTGTTTAAAACGGATAAAAACCCTGATTTTAGGTTGTGCAAACCCTAAAAAATGAAATTTTCGTCTTATCTAAAACCCTGATTTTAGGTTGTGCAAACCCTGATTTTAGGTTGTGCAAACCCTGATTTTAGGTTGTGCAATAAAAATAGAATCGCTCAACCATGCGTGTTTAAGGGGTGTCAAAATCGCTCCTATTTATATCTATATTATTATTATTGAGAGAGAGAGTAAATAAATAAAAGCCCCCCTTTTTTTAAACAATTTTTATTTTACTCCTCTTTTTCAAAAAATTGTGAACAGGCTCATGAGCAAGTTTACACAAAAATAAAATCATGAGATATACTAGAATTATAAAAATAGAAAAACGAGGTACAAACCATGTTAAGTGAAAAACAAAGTGACTTTACTTATGAGACAGCAGGAGCTTTACACAAGATTGCAACTGTTGTAGATGATAAATACCATTCTGAGACGTGTATGTTTCCTGATGAAATCCTATGGGCTTTGCGTGATGGTGGGAAAGAAGAACTAGCAGACGGACTAGATGAAAGTTGGGAAAGTGTTTCTCTTTATTCAACTTTGGATAGTGGAGCTGACTTAATTCAGGACTTAGCTAACAAAGTTGCCTATATCCGTACCAATCCAGACTACCTTTCTTTCCGTTTGCAATATTTAGATACCACGGATCAACTTTACAAAATCCGAGCGAAATTGCTTGCGAACATTGAGAAAGTCAATGAAACTTTGAGACACGTTTATGTTGAAGATACTAGAGCAAGAATTACGCAAAGCCTTCAAACATTACATGGTATCTATGAAATTTTAAACAATAGTATTATTGCACCGTTGCTTGGTTTGGAAGGGGAGATTGTCAAAATCCAAGAGAGCTTTGACCTTGCCCCTTCAAACCTACCTGAGAAATACCGAAAAGCAGTAGAAACTGTTTCTGAGTGTTTAGGTGGAGTTTATAACGATATGGTTATTGCTTATAACGCTTCAAAAAACACACCAGAGGAAGATGACTTGAAAAAAACTATTTTTTCTGACGACTTCTTTATTGCCTATAGCGTTGCTAATTCAACTATTCAGAGCGTAAAACAAACTAGTTTGACTGTATGCTCAGATATTCAAGGTCTTTGTGAACGTATCAAACGTCTTTTGGACGGAGAAAGTAGTGTTTATGACTTTGTAGGTTCATTTGCAAGTGCAAACTATGACGAAATGATCGTATCATACAGAAACCATGCAAGATGGCTTGAACCACTCCTTAATTCTGCTAAAAAAGAGCTTCAACGCCTAGAAGCAGAACGTGAGGAAAAGAAAGATAGCAAACTTGATGAAGGGATTGAGACAATCAATTTGTTAGTTCGTCAGCTCAATACTATTCTTGAAATGGCAGAAAAATGCCCTTACCATTACATGAACAACTTAACAGCATTGAAAGCTAACTTGACTGTAGCAAGTAAAGAGTTGCTAGAGCAAGGGATTGTCTAAAGGATATGCAGGAAAGAAAGTAGAGGAAAATTATGCTTACTGAACAACAAGAAGGAATTATTTACGAACTGTCAAAGGAAGTAAAGGAAATTGCGAATCTGAGTAATGATGATTATTTTTATAAAATGATTTTATACCCAGATGAGATTATTGGGGCTTTACATGATGGAGGTAAGGAACAACTTGCAGAAGAACTAAAAGCAAGTTGGAAGAACGCCTTAATTTCTCCTGAAAAATATAACCAAGAAACAAACTATATCAGAAGGCTATGGCACACAATTAGTTTTGTAAGAGATAACAGAGACTATGCTGTTATGAGAGCAGAGTATTCAGACGTTATTGATAAACTCTATCTAGCTCGTTTAAACTTTAACGAAAATATCGAGAAAGTTAATGAAATTTTAAAACATGACCATAAAACCGAAGATAGGAAACGGATTTTAGATAGCCTTCAAAGGTTACTAGATTTATATGCGCTCCTAAATGGTAGTATCATAACTCCAATGATAGGCTTAGAAAGCAAACTTATTGAAGTTCAGCAGTCTTTCGGTTACTCAATTTCTACCCTGTCTAAAGAACATATTTCAGTTTTGGAATCAGTTAATGAATCCCTATTGAATCTTTGGGTAGAAGTAAATCCAATTCACAATATAGCAAACAGCCTATCGTCAGAAAACCTGTTACAAGAGGGAAACCTCTCTAAGAACATTCAAACAGTTCATAGCAACGTGTCTCCAATATTAAAAGATATATCACGGAAAAGTTTAACAATAAGCAGGGATATTAAGACAATAAGAACTGGAATTGAACGTGTAGCAAATGGAGAAATTGATTTTTTATACTTTTCAGGCAAGTTAATAAAAGCTGGCTATGAAAATATGATGTTTTCTTTGAAAGATAGTACAAATGAGTTAGAACCACTAGCTTTAGCTATCAAAAATGAACTTAGACGCTTAGAAGGAGAGCAAGAAGAAAGAGGAAACCACAGAATCGAGAAAGAGATTGAAAAACTTACTACAGTCAATTATCTTCTCAAAAAGATAACTAAAAGAACAGAAGAAAGTGCCTATACTTACCTAACTAACCTAGAAATTTTAAAAAACGAACTGGTTTTAGCAGGTAAAGAATGGCTAGAACAGGGGAAAGTCTAATATGTTGACAGAAATTCAGACAGAATATACTCAAAGGCTTCAAAATGAAATAAGCGAAGTCTTTCAAAAAAGTGCTTATTATTTTGAGCGTACAGCCAAGCTAGATACAGCAAAAGCAACCTTAGAAAGTGTCCTGACAGAAACTCAAAATCAAGAGCTAAACAGCCAATGGGAAAACCTTGACCTAACAAGTGAAGCGTTTGGGGGCAATGACTTGATGGTTGTTTTGATGGCAAAAAGTAAAACCATAAACGACAGCTCAGACTTTCGTGCTTTTCGTGATTATTTTACAAACCTAATCAAGATTGTAGTAAACAATCAAGCAAATATCAGGTACAATGAGACGCTTTTAGAGAACCTAAGAGACGAATTTAAAAATACAAGCACGATCCAACTTGAAAATGTGTTTTTAGAAATCAAAGAAGTAAAAATCTACTTTTCCACATACGTTTTATCCCCTTTACTAGATTTAGAGAAGTATATTTTAGAGGGAGAGGACGCTTTTGGATTTAAGAGAGCGCCTTTCCCAGAAGAATATAAAACCCCAATTAGAACAACTCTATCTAAAATAGATGGAGCAAATTGTAAATTAGCCAATGCTTCAACCTACATATCCCATATTTTAGAATTTGACGTATCTCCAAAAGGTTACGATAAAGATTTTAGAACAGAACATGGAAGATATACTCAGGAATTTTCAGACTTAGAAAAAGCCTTTATAATCGTTCATAAATATAATTCAGACGTGAGAAGGTTAGGTAGTGAATTGACCGAAGGACAATTTGGACTTGGGGAATATCAAAGCTATGTCAATGGTGGAGATTTTGCAATCACAAAACCTCACACTCAATGTTTAGAAATTCTAAGCAACTACAAAAAAGTCGTTGAGAAAGAAAAGAATAGGCTTGAAGCAATCCGAGAAGAAGGAGACAAGAGTATTCTTAACGAACTAGGACAGCTATACTTTCTAAGTCGAGAGGTTGAAAGTGCTAAGAAAGAATTGACTGTTGTCAAAGAAGCAAGTGCAGAAGCCTACCACGAATTGATACAGCTTGTTCATGACGTGGTAAAAAACTCAAAATATTATTAAAAAAACGTCAAAAAGCCCTTTGAATTAAAGGGTTTTTATGGTATAATAGTCTTTGCAAACTTAATAAATAAAAAAAGCGCCCCTATTTCCTAAAAAACATACTTGTTCCTCTAGGTTCGCTTTATTTGCCCCTCATTTGCTCCAGAGAGGGGATTTTTTTGTATGGTCGATAAAATGTACCACTTTTTCTTAAAATGGCGTACAGGCGATTTTAGGGGCAAATTAGAGGGTATCAAAAAACAACTACTTCTTTTTCAGAAATAGTTGTTTTTTTACTGATAGTTACTAATAGCGAAAGTTCTTTCTATTCTTTATTATTTTCTTGTCCGAAATCTTCCAGACTTTCGGCAAATCTTTGGACTGCTTCAATTAGGTAGTCAAAGATAACTGTGAATACTTCTTCTGAGACAAGCACTCCTTCATCATCACAACCAGTAGTAATGAGACGGATACTTTCTTTAACCTCTTTTGCAGTATTAGAAACAGATTCTAAGCCATCTGCATTTTTGATAAGGTCTTTTTGTTCCATATTCAAAACTGCAAGAGCCTTGTTGATTACATAGCTTGTAGTTAGTGGTGGAACAATTACACCACCACCTGTATGTGTTGGTATTTTCCTTGTATCTGATTTGACTTTTTCTAACAAGTCCATAGTTGCTATGGCTTCTTCTGCCATGACTTCCACAATTTTATTATTGCTGTAAACAAAATCGAGCATTTCATACACTCCTTTCATCATTATTTAAAAATATTATAACACAAAACCTATACAAGATAAAGGGGTAGGAAATAAAAAAGCATATTAAATAATCTATAATATGCCTTTTTTATCTATAAGCGACTTCTCCATTTTAACAAGTCCAGACAAATCCTGACTTTATTCAAAAAAGAGTGGTCGTGGAGTAAGAAGCGAATATCTGCTTTATCAAGTTCTCCCTGCCAGTTATCACTTGTCAGGAATTGTCCTCTGGTTCGCCATCTGCTCTTATGAGTTGCTATAAAAACCTGTGTTATCTGCCCTAAGTGAAGGATTGCTTGCCCTTTTTTGTTGTACTTGGTCGTAGGAACGTTGATTAAAGCTCCGTTCATGATTTCTTTCAAGCTCCCTTCCTGATAAGACTGTAGCATAGCTTTTCTCAAATCATTAGGGAATTGATAAGTAAGGCGCTTGCCATTGAGCATACGAACCTTACAGAAAACATTGGCTTTTTTGTCATAGATTTCTTGCATTATCCTACCTTACGCTCCCACTCAATCTCCCAATGAAAATTAGAGCGATCATGAAACGTCTCTTGGAGTAGAATTTCTCCGTCTAAAGAAACAATGGTTGCTACCCAGACAGCAGAATAATCTTCCTGTAGTTGAATATCTGTAAACCAGTAAATAGGCTGTTTGTTATTGACAGCACGCACCTTTTCCTCAAACCTATTCATGTCCTCTTGGTTTAGACGACTATCAAACCCAATACAGAAGGTTTCGTCTCCATGAAAGCCAATAGAATTGATATGGGTAAGGTCGTAGCGCTCCACGTTTTTAGGGTAGATTTTCAGGTGTTTCTTATAGCGACTACGCTTGTTACCGTTTCGTGCTTGGTATCTCTTGCCAGAACCCTTGTCATACTTGATTAGGTATTGATGGTAATGGTTATCGTGGTAGTAAATACCATTGTCAAAAGGTCTGCTTTCAAGCTCCTTAATGCCTATAGCAAGTTCAATAGGCTTTTCAACAGTAGTGATATTAAGGGCAATCATGTTACTATCTACTACTTGTTGCTTGCTAAGTCCTTTGACTTTCTCTTTTGGGTTGTTGTGAGCATACAGGGCTTTAACCCCTTCCTCATTGTACTTGTAAGGGTTAAACCAAAGGTCAACCCTTAACCAAAGTAATTTTAGTCTATTCATACTTTCTTAATCTCCTATGTTTCATGTGAAACCCTACATTTTCCCTCTGTTTCCAGTCTTTCTAAACTTCCAATCTTTCGGAATTGGCTTCGGAAGGATTGAGCTATCCTTTTTCACTTCTTCGGTTGGAGTATCTTCATCAGGGTAAAGTTCGTTCGCAATAGCTTCTTTATCAACAGGTGTTTCAGGTTCAGGCTCAGTATGTGAGATACGTTCCTCAATCGCTTCTTCCACTTCGTGATCTAGCTGTGGGATTGCCTTTTCTTGCTTTTGTTCTTTCTCTTTTTCAAGTTCCATCTGCTTTATCAAGGCTTCAACTTTTCGCTTGCGTGTATCTAGTATATCATCAAGCTCTAGGGCAGTTTGGGCGTTCTTTTCTTCAAAACGCTTTCTGAACTCCTCAAAAGCCTCTTTGTGAACACTTGTTGTTTCGTAAGGTTGAGCAGAAGCAATAGTAGGTGTACCCTTTGGCTTTTCTTTAAGAGGGATAACTACGTCTTGCTCGTCCATGTCCTCGTCTATGATAGGGCTTTTTTGGTGTTTAATGGCGTAGCGATAAACAGCTCCTTTTGAAATATCTCCGAGGTCTTTAGGTTTGATAAATCCTTCTTCAAAAGCGTCCAAAGGTACACGCTCATTGTAGTAACGTTCATCAGGATATTTTTGAATGGTGGAATCAATAATGTCATTGATATTTTCGTCTGTAAGGAATACCCCTTGAACACGAACAAGGTTAGGGTTGTCAGACCACTTGACGTAAGTGTCTCCTTTACCAAGCAAGCGCTCTGCTCCTGATTCTCCAATCGCAATATCACTTTCAATGCTGTTGGCAACTTTATAGACAATCTGAGAAGGCAAGTTAGCCTTAATTTTACCCTTGATAATGTCAGCTCTAGGTGTCTGAGTTGCAAGGTGGATCAAGATACCTGCCGAACGGGCTTTTTGCCCTAAACGTTGCATGGAATCCTCAACCTCGTCGCCATTTGTCATGATAAGGTCTGCTACCTCGTCTGCAATCAGGATAAGGTAAGGCTCTCTCTTGTCAGGAGATACCTTCTGGTTGTAGGTCTGTAGGTTACGAACGCCAATTTCCTCAAACAAGCTATTTCTACGTTCCATTTCAGTTACAACAGCATTAAAGGCGTTTTTAGCACCGTCCATGTCTGTAATAACGTCTGTATAGAGATAAGGACTTCGCTTGTAAGGTGTAAACTCCGTTTTCTTCGGATCAATGATGATAAATTGAACAACATCAGGGCTATTACGCAAGATGATAGACAGGTAAATCATATTGATACCAACGGACTTACCAGAACCAGTTGTACCTGCTGTAAGGATATGTGGGGCTGTGGCAAGGTCATAAGTTCGTGGTACACCTTCTGTATCAACCCCAACTAAGGCTTGTAGTGGTGGTAAGTCTTTCTTGCCAAAAAAGGCTTTCAAAAAGTTGGTGTAAGCGTCAGCAGTAATCTTGTTATCAAGTGGAATTTGAATGATAATCTGACCTGCTCTTAGGGTAATATTTATATCCTGTTTACCCAAGTCACTTTCTAAGTTCTCCTTCATCTGCTCCGTACCCATGTTATTTACACCTTTAGGCTTCGTGTAAACAAATTGAGCGTTGGAGTTTGTAGCCCTCATGCTAACAAATTGCAGGTTGACCTTTTCGTTAGAACTGATAAATGTTTCAAGTGACAGATAGAGGTTTGCGACTTCTTCATTTGCAAGTTTGGTTTGTTCTTCAATCTTTTCTTGTAGTTTCTTATCGTACAGAACCTCAATATCCCAAGAGGCTTTTTCTTTTGTGAAGATACCTGTATCAATAATTTCAACTTCATCAGAACCATCAGACTTCTTACCATTGCCAAGAGCTTCTTGTAGTTTCTTCTGCGCTTCCTCAATCTTATAGACGTATTCTTCGGTTACAATAGCTTTTGCTTCAAAGAAATAGAACTCTTTTTCAGTTAGGCGTTCTGAGAAGGCGAATAGCTCTCCTGTAACAAATGTCAATTCACTAGGTAAGTCCTTAAAGAACGTACCTTCAAGAACTTTACGGATAGCCTTGTTTTTTGGGCGTTCGATCTTGACGGTTGCGATTGAAAGAAAATCACTTCCATTCACTTCTTTACGAGTATGAACTTCAATACTCATACGTCTTAATATATCCCTAGCCTTCACGTCTTGCTTTGAGTTCTTGACCTTGCCTTTATCGTCATAGTCCAGAACATTCAGCTCTAAGTTTTTTATAACTTCCCTACGCATAGTTCTAGCAAGCATATCATCTTTGAACGGTTGCAACTCTCCTTCATGATGGCGAAAAGCAATCGTTACTAGATAGGCGATAGCGATAAAGAGGAGTATAACCACTAAAACTGTTAAAAGCCCACTTAAAGGTAGTCTTATGTAGATAAAGTTGTCTAGGTTTTTACCTAGCTTACTATCAAACCCTACTACCCCCTGAACCTTTAAGGCTAGTTTTTGTAACAGGAACATGATAGCTTGTGTTGATACAATTAAGCCTACAAGGATAGTAACGACAAATCCTGTACTCCACAATATCCTAGAAGCCTCTGCGTAAGGATAAACGTTCTTACCGTTCTTGTAGTATCTCTGTAGTTTCTGTTTCTTTTTCCTTGAACCTTTAGAACTCATAGGCACTCCTTAAAGTTTATAATCTTCATCAGTTTTAGGGAGACTGATAACTCCATAATGTCTTTCGTAAAACTCAATCAAGCCAGTAATCGTACTATATCGTGCTTGCTCCCAACCGTTCTCTACTAAGTGTAGGACGGACTTACGAGTAATACCGAGTTGTTGCGCTACAAAGTAGGCAGTAAACTTCCCTTCTTTCAGGTCATTCACAATACGGTTACAAGCAAACTCAATCAATTTTTCAATGTACTCTGTTTCCATCTTGCTCCTTTATTGATTAAATAAATTATTTTTTACTACCATTATATCAAAAACTAAGCAGAAAATCAGTATTTTAAGGTAAAATATTATTGAAAAAAATACAAAAAAATGATAAAATATTTTTAAATAAAATAAGGGAGTTGAAAAATGGGTTACAATCCGAATGATTTTTTTAAAAAGAGTAGTACGCATACAGGCGAGGTAGTGGTAACGTATGATCCAAACGTTATCACTAGAAAGAGCGAGCGTAAAGTTATGTCTGATAGAGAAATTGTCGAGTATCAAAGAGAAGCGTCAAGAGGAACAGGTTTACGAAACGCTCAATCAAACTTAGGCTTATCTTCTGCTATGGGTAAATCTGACCGTCTTACAGCTATCATTGCAGGTGTTAAAAAAGGCAGTCTGAAAAGTGTTCCTCAAATTGCTATGGTTCTTAAAGTCCAAGAGGCAACCGTAAAGAAATATTTAAAAGAACTGAATATAGCCTATGATTCATCAACAGGGAAGATTATTTCAGGTAAATAAAAAAGCGTGTTTTCTAACACGTTTTTTTAATTTCTCAAACTATAAAAATAATATACACGCACATAAATAGGTGTTTAGAAACACAAAAAGATAATAAAAATAAGCTAGAAAATAATCTAGCTTATTCCTGAATATCTTTCAAGGCTTCTTCTACGTCAAAAGCATTTAAGATACATGAGAAGGCAAGGGCAATGTTTCCAAGTCCTGCATGAGCTACGCTCATAAGTTTCTCACGTTGAGAAGGTGTCATAGAGATATTGAGACGATTGTTACGAGCTTCCTTCGTGATAGTATTCTTCACAAAGAATGTTGGTTCTTCAATCGCTTTATCTACGTCAAAAGCGTCAAGAATTGCCCCAATAGCTTTACTCTTGTTTTGGCAACCTGCCTCAATCAAGCGCTCTAGTTTGCGTAGGTTACTATCTGAAATGTTAGTAGAAAGTTTTTCATGCTTAGGCTCACTGATTTGTAGCTTATGGAAGAAAGTGTTAGGCTGTTCTGTAGTTTCTGCAACTTTCTCATTCTTTGGCTCTGCTTTCTGTTTAGAAGCCTTCTTGGTGGCTTTTTTAGTAGGAGCTTCTACAGGTGTCTGTTCGTCTGTTTCAATAGCGTCCAAGATAACTTTCTTAGCTTTTGTTGGTTGTTTTGTTGGCAAATTAAATCCCATTCTAATTTCCTCTTTCTTAATTTTTAAATTATAAAATAATGTTCTGCGATTATTCTATTGTGTTCTAGTGTTTATAAAAATAATACCACAACACAAACAAGTAATCAAAATATGTTTAATTTATGCTAGGTCAATGCTGTTCTTGATTGTTTCAAGGCTTTCTTTTAGCTTGTTAAAGTATTTTTCAAAACTTTTATCACGGTATTTTGAGCGATTCATAATATCAAAGACGGTTTTATTTTCCAAACTAGCGTCACGGAAAATGTTACGCTCCCAGATATTAGTAATAAACAAGTCATTGTCTTTAGTCTGTTCTAAGTAATCGTTTGTTGCAGTAATACCATGAGTACCACCACCAGATTTAAGCAAGTTTCCTACGAATACGATTTTAGCTTTCATGATAGGTTCATCATCATCATTTACAAGGTTGTCGTCATTTTTGAGAGCTTCTGCACGATTATATACACCGATAGCACCGTCCATTTCATCACGCCCTGAACCTGCAACAGCGATCAATAGGTCACTAGCTAGGTAGAAACTATCAAGTAGTACCCCTTCGCTGTTATGGGTATCAATGATAACGTAGTCATAGAACTCACTCAATTTTGAGCGTTTAAGCCAACGTTTAAAGATTAGTGGACTTTTACGCTCTTTATGCTCAATATAATCTTCAACCTCTTTCAAGCTCTTAGTGGCTACGAGTAGGTCAAGGTTATCTTTAACTGTTAAAGGGCTAACAGGTTTTTTACGGAAGATATTCTCAAAGAGATTTTCGTCAGAAGAAATATTCACAATTTCTCCTTCTTCGTTTTCCTGATAGACAAAACGCTTAGTAGTGTCTCCCTGACGGTTTGCGTCAATCAGTAGAACACGTCCATAGTAAGCTAGGTAATCGGCAAGTAATGTTGCGATAGCCGATTTACCAACCCCCCCTTTAAGGGAAGTAATAGTAACAACTTTCATAATATTATACTCCTGAAATATAAGATAGTGTTTATCTTTTTGTGCTACGATATTATAAAAATAATATCCATACATAAAAAGATAATCATATAACACAATTTAATAATACCACAATGAAAAACTTATGTCAACCATAAAAGCAAAAAAAATTTAATTTTTTTAAAAACTATAAACCCCTTTATTTATTAAGTTGTAAGATAGGAAAAATAATGGTATTATAGATTATATAAAAACAACAAAACGAGAGGAGATAGACTTGCAAAAACATAAGATTATTGAAAAAGAATATATTGCTCTAACAGATGAAATGATGAAGTTTATTGAAGAAAAGAAACTTACTCCTAAAGATTTTGTAATTAGTGGAATGAAGATTGGCACTACCTCTAAAATCTTTTATACGAGGGATAAAGAGAAATTCTTTAAATTGCGAGGAACAGTTATTCTACAACTTTGCAAAATTTTAGATAAACATAAGAAGGGCAAATACTTTGAAAAGAAACTACGCAAGATATTTGACCGAGATAAACAGTTCTTCTTTAAGTGGAGAAAAGAATTGAAGGAGACAAAAGAAGTTGGTTCATCTATTGCGACAAATAGTATCAGACAACTCTATACAGGAGATAACGAGTTTCATTTTAGCATTGCTAAGATGATCCAACTCCTAGACTACATAAACGATTTAGAAATAGAGGCAAAGATTAAAAAAGGAGAGCAGATGTGGAAATAAGAAAGTCAACGAAGCACGTTCCTACTTATGAGAAAACGAGGAACTATACAAATTTTGAGCGCTATAAGACGTTCGATATTGAAGGATTTTTTAGCGATAAGAAATTAAAGGTGGTAGAGGTGCTAAGCACTAAACCATTAAAACTATTGGTAGAGATAGAGGAAGATAATACAGTCTATCCCCCTTACCAAGATGGAAATGTCGCAAACAACACAGGCAGACTATTTCGTTTGTATCTTGATACGCCTTCTAACCGAGAAGTACAGGCAGGTCAAGTTATGCAATCGGAAAACCCTTATGTAGAGTTTGATTTTGAAGATTCTTATGTAAAGGTTGTCTCTTATGAGAAGTTATTTGTCTATACAGGTGGACTTGTCCTGATTGATAGAAAACAGGAAAACCTGAAAGAATTTTATAGTGGGAGAGATTAAATGGTAGCTATTGAGGCAGAAAAGATACAAGGGTTGATGTTCTTTAGGGGTATTAACCAAGATATGATCTTTGAAGAAGCAGAGTTTGAGACAGTCTGCGCCTATGAGAAATCATCAGACGAGATACGAATTATCTTGCAAAATGTAAAGGTTGATTCTCCTAACGAGGAAGAATTAGTATTTGTCCGTCTAATTGGTTCAAATGGCAGAGGCTTGCCAGTAGATTGTATGAGAAGTGGTTATAAAGTAACAATGGACGATTTAGAGATTGAAAAAGTAACTCACGTTCGTTCACAACTAACCATTACGGTATCATCTATTAAGTTAGGTAGATACAAGTTAAGTAGCGACAATAAAATTGAAATCATAGAATAATAGAGAGGGGAACAGATGAATAGTAAGTACGAAGCATTGCAAGAATTGATAAACATTCAACCTGCTTTGGGGCAACAAAAACTAAAATCCATGTTGCGAATTTTAGAAGAAGGGCAGGTAAGAGAGGGAGAACTAGAGAGAATCCTGACTTATGACTATAGAGGCAAGACAGAAGAACAAACTGAATTGTATGAAACACTAGTAGGATTAGTGATTGACCTTTATATTCAAAATCACGGACAGGAACAGTTTTTATCACTCTATAATAAAGTCGAAAAAGGGAAAGAACCTCAAAATGAAGAACTTGAAACGTCTATCATTATTCCTAAGTACGATTCAAACGTTCAACAAGTAGTCCGTCCAAGAAAAAAACTAGATTTAGGCGCTCACAGACGAAAAAAACAAGAGCAACCAGAGGAAGTACAAGAGCAACCAAAGGAAGTACAAGAGCAACCAAAGGAAGTAGAGCAACCAAAGGTAGAGCCTTATGTAGCCCCTGAAATCAAAGAAGTAGAAACCAATGAACCTGCAAGTGTTCCTGAATTTAAAGAGGAAGTAATAGAAAGAGAGCCAGAGGTAGTCATGACTAGAGATCCAGAAGTAGAGAGTGTTAGTGAACTAGAGTTAGAGGATTTTGACGATTACGAGGAAGAAGAACAACCGAAAAAAGGTGGAGTTCTAAAGTATCTAGCTGTAGGTTTGCCTGCTATCCTACTTGTTGGTGGGTTGGTCTTTTGGCAAGTAAATGATACCAATAATAGAAACAGTCAAACAGAGCAAGAGGTAGCAAAAATCCTAGAAGAAATGCCTAAAGAAAGCAAAAAGGGTGCAGGTCTATCAAGTAGCGAGTATGACGAAAATATCAAAATACTCACTCAGGGGATTGAATCTGTTAAGCAAAATGATAAGACAGGGCTATCTGGTTATCTTGTTGTTGAAGGTAAAAAGTACATTATTCAGAAGTACGTTCAGTCTAGTGGCTCATTGACAGTTTTTGATATTAAGGGAGAAAAAATTGTCTTTGATGAAGATTGGGTACAAAAATTAGTTGAACGCTCTAAAGAAGGGAAAACCAAGCTCCCTGACAGTTCAAGTAATGGAGTAAAGAAAGAAGCTGAGACTACAACTACTACTACGGAAGGTGGGAACTAATGAAGTTTAATTTATCTAGCTACAACAGACAGGATTGGTTATTCTTTGTACTGAAAGTTGTCTTAGTGTTGGTACTACTCCTTTTGCCCTTCCAGTTAGGCTATTCATTTAAGCATTATTATCATGTATTAGGCTTTATGATTTTGCCTTTTACAGTAGGATTGATACCTGTACTATTCAACTTTAAAACGGTTTGGAAGTGGGTTGTGTTTGGTATGGGGCTGACAGCAACGGTTGTTTGGTTAGCTTCTAGCTTATTTACGAGAACCTACATAGGCTATATGGGAGCAGATGGATTCAGGCGATTGGTTCAAAGCAATTCTAACTTTGTATTTTCTGTATCAGATAAAGACAAAGCTGTAATTGAGGGTAGCTCTTATATCGTCTTTATGAACCCAACGTGTGAAGCGTGTCAGGCAACAGTTCCAAAGCTCCAAAGCCTTACAGGTAGAGAACAGACAGCTATAGTCTATGTGGACGTGACAAGTGCTTTTGGCGAGGAATACGTTAAACAGTTCCCAGATATTGACAAAGTACCTACAGCTTACAACCGTGAGACAGGAGAGGTATTGCGTTTAGGTTTCCATACAGACAATGGTATTGAAGTCCTAGAAGAAAACATAAATAAAATAGCTAACGATACAAAGTATTAGAGAGGTATAAACATGGCACAACAAGAACAACTTAGAGAAGAACTATTATTTGTGGTTGATGAAAATAATGAATTGCGTGAAAAGGTAATGAACGCCTATAACAACTTTTTGAAAGAATACCGTGAGTTTCTAAGCGAGGACTACGCAGAGCTGACTATTTATGAGGCGATTGAATCTGCGTTGATTTATGCAATTCAAAAAGACGAGGAAGAAGGTGGCAGTTTCTACACAGAATTGCTTGCTGATTGGTATGACGAGCAAGTTTTGGAATGGAAAAAGCGCCTTGATGTCTTGAAAAACGACTATATGCTTGAAAGCGTGGCAGTAGTTGATGATGAAGATAACGTAGATTGGGGAGAGTATGTACGTCCACTTATCTTTTCTGTTTTGTCGTGGGGTAATTTAGTAACGCCAGACAATAATCATTTAGTAGAGAATGATACAAAAGGGCTTGAACATATTGTTTATACAGTTGAGATTTACAATTTCCCTATTTACTCACAAGAAGATTTTGAAAGTTCGGAAGAACTCCAAAAAGAACTTAAAGTAAGCAGTTATAAAGAATATGAGAAATTGTTGTTAGAAAACAACATTACAGCTACAAATACTTGGAAATTTGCGCTAGATTCTCAATTTGGCTACGACAGGTGGGCAGGGCGCAAAGCTAGTGATCCAGAGGATATGTTGAAACTTGCTCAATACATAAATCAATGCTTACAACGGATTGAGATTGATATAGATAAAGTTTGGGAAGGACTTAAAAAGTCTGAACAAGCTCAGTTATACTTGAAGGAAACATACTATGATGATGATAAAGCAGAACAACTCTTTAAATCGTGGATTGCTACGAAAGGTTATTAGTATTGGCTTCCTACTGACTTTTTGTGTAGTAGGTGTAGCTTGCTCTAAGCAAGTAGCAACCGTAGATAACAATGCAGTAGTTCCTGAGAGTTTGAAAGCTCAAAAGGAAGAAAAGGGAAATCTCACAAAAGAGGAATACCAAGCACTTAGAGAAGCCTTAGTAAAAAATGGGCTTTATATCAATAAAGACGATACGATAGGTGGGGTATTCAATCTTTCAGATGGTTCAACTATGCGTGTGTATCGCCTTGATGGAGACGGTAATCTTTGGGGTGTAGTGAAGGTAGGAGACAATGTAGAAAAAGTGGCTATGTTTGACTATGCTTCTGTTCTAACCTTTATTGAGAGAAAAGAAAGTGTAAGTGTGAAGTAAAAATGGCTAAAAACTACATTTTTGTCCGTCTGAATCAAAGACGGTTGAATAGATACGAGAAACAGCGTGTCGAACGTTTAGTGGAAAATCTGCAAAGAAAGAGTGATACAAATAATGATTATGTATTTATTTCTTTATTGCAGTGGCGCAAAATTGAAGATAAAGTGGTATTGCGTCCTGACTTATATAAAAACCTAGAAATAGACCTTATCAGTATGCCAGAAGAAAATATCATGAAGGGTGGCTTTGTAGGTTCAGAAGAATTTATGTCATTGATCGAAAAACTACCTAGAAGCGATATTTTTTATAGTGAAGGTGGCATTGAGCTTGATGGAGAGCTTTTTTGGGATAGAACAGAGGAAGGATAAGTAAGGTATGTTTGATAAAATAGGAATATGGTTGGACGACCTAGAGGATTTAGTAAAAGCGTCCGATTGGAAGAAGATAACACTAGTAACGATTATCCCTGTAATCGTAGCATTTATCTTAGGTGGGTTCTTCTTCTCTAAAAAGGTAACAGTAACACAATCCTACACAACTAGCGAGGTAGGTAAGTTGTTCTCTACTCAGGATTTGCCAACTCAAATTGGGAATATTGAAAACAACGAACTGAAAGTAGTTCAAGGACAACTAGCAGATATTCAGGTAGAGCAAGAAAAAGACAAAAATGGTAACGATACAGATTTTGCCTTAAACTTTACAAAGTTGAACGCTGATACAGACCTTAACAATTTCTTTAAAACGCTTGTTGGTATTCGATTTGATACAAAGGTAGATACAGCTTATAAGAGCTTGAAACCCTACCTAGCTTCAAGTGTGAATACAGAAACGCCTATTAGTGAAGAAAAAACTAATAAAGAAACCTCAAAAGAAACGTCAAAAGAATCCTCAGTAGAAGGAGAAATTGACTATAGTGTTCAGAAGAATATCTATAACCTTTTAGCTTCTCAGTCGTGGGGTAAGGAAACACAATCTACAACAGCTCTAGCAGGTAAGGTAATGGTATCTGTTATGAGTGGTACTACAAGTTCAAATAAATATTTTCAAGTATTAGTACCAGTCACAAACGATAAGCGAGATTTTGCCTTGCTCAACTACATTGTCAAGACAAACAAAGATGGCAAAGTCCTTGCTTGCACCTATACAGGAGCATTAAAGGGTTATTCAGATATGGAAACCTACTATAAAAAATTAGCAGACCTTTTGAACGGAAATACCGTAAGAGACGACAAAGGTGGCTATAATACCAATGAGAACAAAGAGGACTTTGCACACCATCAGGTAGGAGAGTAAATATGAATAGTTTAATTAAAAGAATACTGGTTGCTTTAATTGGGTTGGTGCTGATTGGTATTGCTTGTTTCTTCCTGTTTTTTAACAAGAAAAGCGCAGGGAATGAATTTAAGCTAGAGGAAGCAAGCGTCCAAAGTACCACTACACAGGAAGAAGTGACAGAAAAAGTTGAAATTATCACTAGTGATCCACAAAAGGAACTAGAAAAAACCCTTGAAAAGCCAGATGAACAAGTGACAGGGGAAGAAGCAGAGACAACTAAGAAGATGATACAAGTCATGGTTGACGCTCTTGAAAAAGCCCCTAATAAGCAAGCTATTGTACCTGATAGGCTCAATCACGACCTATCAAGCTATCGTAGAGACTTAATGATTATCAAGGAAAAAATGCTCTTGCAATACAAGTATGACGCTTCTAAAACTAAGGTTTTTAAGTCTAATCTTGACGGAACGCTACAGTTTACAATCACGTTTACTGATGGTAAGAATGTCCTAGTTTATTCAGGAAACTATGATACAGCGACAGAGCAGATTCAACTAGCAACTCATAGGGAAGGAGAGTAAGTACATGACAGAAACAAAATCAATTCAAGAATATGTCTTGAAGGGTACAAATTTTTCAATCAGTAATGTTATGGATAATAAGAAAATCTTTGAAGATAGACTAGAAACATGGCTACATAAAATTGATGAAGCAGGGGGCAATTTATCTGATGAAGATAAGGAAACGTTTGGCAATCAAGAACAGGCAATCCAATTTGTCGAAGCAGGACAAGTGACTAATTTAGAAGATATTGAGCGAGAGCTAGAAACAGTCTCAGGGTTGGTTGCTCCATTGAATGTTCTTAAAGATTGGAGTAGCAATAATCTTTCTGTTTTAGAAGAAGGAGAAAAAGAAGCTGAACCAGAGGATAAAGAACTCTATTTAAGTGTTATCCGTGTCATTCAAGATTTTAAAGAAGAAGTCAATACCTTTATGAATGAAGTTGTAGAGCTGATGGAACAACTCAAACGTTCAAAAGAATTGATAGCAGTTTTCTAAAATATAAAAAAGGCAAGTTCACAATTAGCTTGCTTTTTTTGATACAATGAAATAGAACTAAAGGAGAGAGAAATGGTTACTATTAAACGAAAAACAGAAAATAAAGATGATTTATTAAGACAAGCAACCCTCATGTTTGAAAAACGGTTTGACTTGCAGGACTTTACAACAGCTTTGATTGAAGCTGAACCAAGTACAATTAAAGAGCTTGTAGAAGATTATTTACATACAGAGGGCTTTTCTAAAGGCGTGACGTATATAGACGTAGATTGGCACTTAAAACCACGCCTGAGAGCGTCTTATGACAAGTGGGTAGAATTAGGTATCAATGGTGGCTATATATCAGATAACGACCTAAGAGACGGTCTGAGAGAGTTCTTTGATACAGGGCGAGCAACACAAATGGCGTTGAAAGAATGGAGTAAAAGCCATCTTTTAGACTTAGAAGTAGTCCTGAATGAAACGCTTGAAAAGTGGGAACGTAGAATGGGTGGCTCAGAAGCGTTGCTTGACAACTTTTATAGTCTCTTTGACGCTATGCAAGTTAATAAGCTCCTAACTGAGAATATAGACAGCTATCCTGAATTAGTTGCAGAGTTCAGAGACAAAACAAAGGAAGTTGGACTTGATAATGCAAAGCTCAATAATACTCACTACCAAGTGAAAGTCAATACGCAAGGTAATGAAAGTGAGATTGTCCTTTTAATGACGTTGATCTTGAATATCAATAGACCACAGGCGATAGACAGCATACCTAAAATGACTGCTGACGACTTTAACACGCTCTTATGTTTACCAAGTATCTTTAGAAAGCTAAGTAAGAGAGTTGAATTGTTAGACAGCGTGGACGAGTGGGAAGAAAGGAATAAGCAGATAGCTTCTGAGAGGGTAGCTATCCAGAAAATCTCCCAGAAATTAGTAGAGAATTTCAATCCAGATGAAGTTCTACAACATTTAGTAGCAACTCCTAGCCCAGAAAATCCTTATTATCAGAAACTTGAAGTGTTGGCAGAAGAACGTCATGTATCTGTAGAAAAACTCTTAGCCAAGAAGCCTAAAGCGACAGTTAAACTGAATGGAGATATAGAGGGATTGGTAAAAGAATGGGTAGAAAATAGGGCTTTAGAGTACGAAATTTATAAAAAAATCATTTCAGGAGACAAAGAAACAATTATTAGTTTATGGCTACAAGAACCGATAAAAAAGGCACTAAGTGTTGAATTGGTGGGAATATAGAAAGAAAAAAGTGCTGTTTTACAAAATATAAAATAGCGCTTTTTTGTTGTTTATTGCTTGATTTTTCTAAAAGAAAATGCTATAATTTGGATAATCTTGTATGTCACAAAGGAGGTGTTAAAAAAATGAAATCAAAACGTGACATTTATGAGCCTATGGCAGTTGAACTAGGTTTGACTAAAAAAGGCGCAAAAGAGGCTGTAGATTATGTATTTGAGGCAATCTCAAAATACTTGTCTGAGGGAGAAAGAGTACGCATTGACAACTTTGGTACTTTTGAAGTCCGTGAACGTGCAGAGCGTAAAGGACGCAACCCACAAACAGGTAAAACTATTGTGATCGAAGCTAAGAAGTCTCCTGCATTTAAAGCAGGTAAAGGTTTGAAAGATAAAGTCAACAAGGCTTAGTCTTTATGGATAAGAAAGGAAGTCCAATTTTTATGAAAATGAAAGTACAAGGTCATGGTTTTATTCGTAAGAATAAAGCAGGGAAAGTTGTATCAGGAATTATTCTTGGAGCAACAATGTTTTTGGCAGGGCAAGTAGCTTCTGCTGACGAAGTAAAAGCGCCAACTGACGCTAAACCTGTAGCAACAGCAACTACAGAAACGCCAAAAGCAACTACTACAGAAGCTCCAAAACAAGAGGTGCAAGCAGAAACTAAAGAAGCACCTAAAACAGAAGAAGTGAAAGACCAAGCAGGGTTGGATAAGAAATATTCTGACCTGAAAGAGCAAGGTAAAAAACTTGACGTTGAGCTTACAGAAGATAAAAAAGTCACTCACAAGACAGTAGCAGACGCTTCTAAAGACCTTGATGAACAAGGTAAGAAACTAGAAGAACTTGCTAAAGGACGTGATGAAGCTAACGCAGAGCTACAAAAAGTGGTTAAGGAAGCAAAAGCTCTAGGCATTGATGTAAAACTTGACGATAAGGTAACGTATGACGACCTTGACAAAGCAAAAGAAGATATTCTTAAACAAGTTAAAGAACTAAGCGCTTTGGTAATGTCAGTCAAAGAAGGCAAAACACGATTGGCTAAAGCTGTAACAACAGCTCAATCAGTAGGTGTAAAATTTGAAGGCGTGAAAAACATTGACCTTAAAGAAGGCAATTTAGAAGCACTTGCTAAAGAAGTAGCTGACGCTGAAAAAACACTTAACGAAGTTGCTTCACAACAAAAAACAGTAAGCGCTGAATTGAATAAAGCTATTGCTGACGCAAAAGCTAAAGGCGTAAACGTTACAGTTGAAGGCGAAATGATTGTTGAGCCTAAAGACGCACAAAAAGCACTTGCTGACGCAAAAGCTAAAATTGCTAAAGCACTTGCTGACGCAGAAGCTAAAAACAAAACGATCCGTGAAAACAACGCTAAAGTAAACGAAGCTAACAAAAATGCAAAAGCAGAACTTGTAAATGGTTCTACAGCAACTAAGAACGCTGACGGAACTTACACTCAAACACTTGCTGTTAAGAATGAAAAAGCAGGAAGCAAATGGAGTGGAAACCTAGCAAATACTGGTAGCGCTGAAATTGTTTCAGTTAAATTGGTAGCTCCTTCTGGTAAAGAAACAGTCTTTGCCAACGGTAAAATTGATTCTTCTAAGACACTTGATGAAGTAGGCGAGTACAAACTTGTTTATATTTTCAAAGCTAAAGATAACACAGCAGGAACTATTTCAGGTAAATTGAGTGTTGAAGGACAAGCAGGACAAACTGGTAAAGTCACAGGAAGCCTAGCTTTTGCAACTAAAACTAAAAATACAGTTGCTAGTGAAGCTAAAGCTCGTAATTTCCTTATAGCTGTTGATGGCTCAGGTTCAACAGGTCATGGTACTAGAAAAGAAATCTTAGAAGATTTAACGACAGTCGCTGAAAGTATGACTGACCAAGATAAAGCTATGGTGGCATTTTATGAAACTAACAACTCAGGTTCTTATTACACAACAGGAGCAGATGATCGTGACCGTCCTGTTTCACGTCTAATGACTAAAAAAGAGTTGTTGGATATTCTTGAAGTCATTAAACCTAATAAAAATAACTATTTCCTTGCTGGTGACTGGCGTAACGACCTTTTGAAGAATAAACTAAACTATGACTTCAAAGGAAAACAAGGAAGTCAAGAGTTTGAAAATCTATTTGACGCAGTTCGTGACAAGAGCGCAACAGCAGTCGTTATGCAGTTGACAGATGATTGGAAAATGCCAGATGAAACCTATGATGGTTCTATCGCTGTTTGGTCTAAAGCTAATGCTAAGACCTTTATGAGTATCATTTATGGTGGCGCTGATTCAAGAGCCAACAAAGAAATGATTAAGGTAGGACACCCAAATATCTATTTGGCTGAACAAGACGGAAATATCATTCCTAATGATGTTCGTAGTCAAAAGATTAAAGAACAAATTGCCTCTACAACAGTTGAAAAAGTAACTAAAGGGGAAATGCAAACTGTTAAAGTAACAGTTGGTGGTAACGGTGTAACCGTAACTAAAGCAACTCTTAAAGGTGCAACTACTAAAGACCTTGCTATCAAAGACGGTAAAGTTGACTTTAACGAAAAACTTGCTGATGGCAACTACACTCTTGAATTTGAAGTAACTGGTAACGGAACTGTTACAACAGTTGTTACTATTGATGGTAAAGAAGTTGCTAAGAAATCTGCTGATGTTAAATCAACAGCAGGCTCTAACGGTTCTTCAAGTGCTAAAGAAGATAAGTTGCAACCTTCTAAACTAGGTTCTACAACAAATGAAGTTAAGCCAGAAGCAGTAAAAGTAGCTAAAATCACTTTGAAAGCTCAAAAACCACAAGTAGGTAAGGCAGAAGCTAAAGCTCATGAAGTTGGTGTATCTGCAAAAGTACACCCTGTAGATGTAGAGAAGAAACCAGAAGTTAAGCCAGTTGTTAAACAGACTGCAAATGTTCTTCCAAACACAGGTTCAACAGCCTCAGTTGCCCTTGTAATGGCAGGTGTAGGAATGTTATCTCTAGCAGGTGCAAGCCTCAAAAAGAAAAAAGACTAACATAAATTTGTATCTCTAGGTTATTGGGCGTTTGTTCATGAACAGCGCCCTCTAATCAAGAAAAGAAAGGAAAAACAAATAATGAAACAAACAGAGATTGTTAAAGGTCGTGGATTTAAACGTAAAACTAGTCTTGGACTAGTTTGTGGAATTTCACTTATGGGAGCAATGTTCCTCGGAGCTAATGGAGTTTCGGCAGATGAAGCAAAACCACAAACTCCAACAGCAACTCCAACAGCAACAGCAACAGATAGCAAGACTGTAACGGTTGATGAAGGATTGACTGAAACAGCAAACAAGGCAAAAGAAGCAGGATTGACTGTAAATGCTGAACCAACAAAAAACCTCGGTGTTGCTAACACAGAAGAAGAAGCTAAAAAGATTGAAGCACAAGCTAAGAAAGACGTAGCAGACCAAAAAGCTGAAATCGAAAAAACAGTTGCAGAATATAAGGCTTCATCACAAGCAGGCGACAAAAAACGTCAAGAAACTGTAGATAAATTAAATCAAGAAGGTAAAATTTATGACACTACTGCTGATGGTTTGCGTGAAATGGGCGATGACGCTTATAACAAAGGTCAAACTAGCTACGGTGGATTTACTTCAAGCAAGGGTACAGTACGTTATTTGAACGCTCCTAGTGAGTTCAACGCAGATGAAATTGATCCAACGGTTGCTGTTTTAGATTCTGCTATCGGTACAGCTCCTAAAGAAATCACTATGAAATACTCAGGTGGGAACGTATTTGGTGGTACACACAACTCTCTTAAAGACCGTTCTTCACTTAAAGTAGTTCCTATCTTGGTAAATGATGGAGAAACTATCACTTATAAAGTGAATGTTGCAGGGGATTCTGAACTTGGTAAGTTGGGAATTAAAACAGTTGAACGTTCGCTTACTCTTAAAGGCTCTCCTGTAGGAACAAAAGGGAAAGTAGCACTTTTGGCAGACCGTACAGGTTCAGTTACTTCTAACTATATCTTTGGTGGTTTGGGTAGCGCTAACGAAGTTATGAATAACGGTAAAGAGTTTGATGTTGTAAGCACATGGAACTACCTTGACGCTTCTGGTAAAGCTCTTGATTCAAAAGAATTAGCTTCTAAGTTTGTGAATACTAAATGGTATCCTACTCTTAACCTTAAAGCAAGTGAAATTAAGACAGCCCCAACAACAGATAGTAAAACTGCTTCTCTAAACTTTGGTAAAGATGATACAAAAACATTATCTGATAAATTTGTTAATGGTGGTAGCAAATTCACAGAAGCAACTAGAAAGTACAAGTTGGGAGAAGGATATACAGCGAAACATAAAGACCCAGTTGAAAACTTGATGTCTTATCATTCAAACCTACCTGCACCAGTTAACGAAAACTTCTCTAGCACTAAAACAGCTCCAACAGTAAACTACCATCTTGTTTCATACACAGTGAACAAACCAAAAGCTACAAACAATCCTGACACAGTTAAAAAAGGCTCAATCGTTCAAGTGTTTATCGAAGAAGGTGGAAAAGAAATTGCACCTAAGACTAACACAGGTGCAAAACCAGTAGATGAAGCAGTTAAGTTGACACACCCTAACGAAATCACGTTTGAAGGTAAAACTTATACATTTACTAAACAAGACAAAGCTGATCTAACTAAAATCCCTAACGGAACTGAAACAATCACTTATATTTATAAGTTGAAGGAAGCGCCAAAACCAGTTGAAAAACCAACACCAAAACCAACGCCAACACCAACACCAGTTCCAACACCAACACCAAAACCAGTTCCAACACCAACGCCAGTTGAAAATCCTACTACAATTCACATTGATACAGAAGGTAAGACAGTTGCTCCAAAAGAAGATGGTACTAAACCATTTAAGACCATTGATGGTTATGAGCCTGCTCCTAAAGATTCTAAGAACGTAGTAAATCCAAAAGGCGAAACAGTCCGTGTTTATAGTCAAATCAAAAAAGGTAATGTAGAAGTACGTTATATCAAAGATGATAAAGAACGTACAGTCCTTAAAGAACCAGTAGCAGATACAGTAGGTGGAAAAGTTGGCTCAGACTATGACACTACAGACCACAAACCAAACACAATCACTAAAGATGGCGTAACATACGAGCTTGTTCGTACAGAAGGGGTTGAAAAAGGTAAAGTTGTAGAAGGTAAGACAGTTGTAACTTATGTTTACCGTCAAACAGTAGAACCTACTACAATCCATATTGACGAAGAAGGAAACCGTGTAGCACCACCTGAAAAGGGTACTAAACCATTCAAGAACATTGAAGGATTTGAACCTTCTCCAAAAAATCCTAAGAACGTAGAAAACCCTAAAGGCGAGACAGTTCGTGTTTATAAGGTTGTTAAAGGAGACGTGGAAGTTCGCTATGTCAAAGATGATAAAGAGCGTACAACTCTTAAAGAACCTGTAGCAGACACTACACAAGCTAAAGTAGGTACTAAGTACGATACTACAGACCACAAGCCAGTAACCATCACTAAAGACGGTGTAACATACGAGCTTGTTCGTACAGAAGGAACTGAAAAAGGAGACGTGGTTAAAGGTAAAACAGTTGTGACTTACGTTTATCGTGAAGTCCAAAAACCTATCACAATCCATGTTGACACAGAAGGAAATCCAGTTGCTCCACAAGAAGATGGAACTAAACCGTTTAAAGAAATCGAAGGGTACAAACCTGCACCTAAAGATTCTAAGAACGTGGAAAATCCAAAAGGTGTAACAGTTCGTGTTTATGACAAAGTGAAACCAGAAGCTCCACAAGAAGCTCCTAAGACACCAGAAAAACCAGAAGCACCAAAACCTACAGCGCAAGCCTATGTTACTAACACATTGCCAAATACAGGCTCAGAAGCAAGCACAGCCCTTGCAATCGCAGGTATGGGTATTCTTGGACTTTCTGCACTAGCATACAAAAAGAAAGAAGATTAAGCCCTCTTTCGTGATCGAGTAAATTTCATGTTATAACCAGAGGACAGCGTATTCTGTACGCTGTTCTTTTTTAGTAAAAAGAGCAAAAAGTTTGACTATCTAACCAATAAGGTGTATAATATAAATGTCATTAAAAGGAGAAAAGATATGCTCTATACACATTATGGATTTAAGGTTCAGGACGGAAGAATCCGTATGCCTGAGAAGAAGTGTAAAGAAGAAGGGCGATTAGACAAAAGTAGGTTGTTGGCTAGGCTACAAAAAGAACATGGCTCTACAACAACGATAAGCTATTTTTACTACGGTTCTTAAAGCGAGACAGGGCAACCTGTCTTTTTTATATCTGCATGAACACAAAAAAGTAAGAAAAAAACACAGAAAAATAATAAAAACAGTTGACAAAGGTTGGAAAGGAGTGTATAATATAATCATAAAACAAGAACAGAGGTATATAAAATGAAAAATTTGAAATTTAGAGCGTGGGATAAACATGAACAAAAGATGTTTACTAATGATGAATTGATTATTTGGAATAACAATGTTTATGCTAACGATGGCAAGAAACTTTCATGTGACTACTTAAAAGGTTGGTCGATTGATGAAGAATACCTTATGCAATCAACAGGCTTGTTTGATACGTTTGGTACAGAGATTTTCGAGGGAGATATAATTACCAAAGACGAAGGGGAGACTTTTGGAATAGTTAGGTATGGTATTTGTCAAAGTAGTTTATGTTTTTATGTTGAGCAAAAGTATAAAGGAAGCGAGCTTACCTACCCTATAAATCCTAACTACTCACGTTATTATAAAGTCGTAGGCAATATCTATGAAAATGCTGAATTGGTAGGACGATAAGGAGAAAGAAAATGGAATTAGTAGTAAAAGGAACTTATGACAAGAAAAATGAACGTTGGTATGTTGATACTGACGAAGCGACAGTAGAAGCAATGAACAGCTTTTTGGAAGAACATGACTTAGACGTGTTTGAATCATGGCTAGGGTATTTGGAAGATGGAATGAGTAGCGAAGCCTTGTCTTTTGTTGACTTGTTACAAACAACCGAAGATGAAATTGAGCTTGCAGACGGTAGCAAGATTAAGTTAGTAGAAGGGTAGGAGAAAGAATGGAACAACGCTTTACAAAGAAGGACTTTTATGTAGGTCAGGAAGTTTATGCTGAATGTGTTGGTTTGACAGGTTCAAGAAATAAAAAAGGGAATATTAGTGTAGAAACTGTAACAAAAGTAGGGAATAAGTACGTTACAACAAATAAACGTATGTATCAAATTGCAGATGGTGTCCTAGCGACAGAATATTCTCCTGACTATGTATTATGGATCAATCAGGACGAAGTGGAAACCAAAGTAGCTAAAGATAAGCTATTTTCAAAATTATCAAGTGAGTTTTCATCAGGACTAGGTGGGTTGCAAGCCCAAAAACTTTACCAAAAACTTAGCCTAGAGGACTTGCAAGAGATTGAGCGAATTATTGACAAAGGAGACACAAAGTAAATGAAAGTCAAAAAATATATAGAAGTTGATAGTGTTCAAGGTGGGAAAGTTGTTATACCAGTTCATCAAGTTCAGTTTATTATGAATGATGGATTGCTTGTTTATAAGTCAGAAGCTAGTGGAAAGAATATTGGAGTTAAGTTGACTAAAGAGGCTGTAGAAACAATTACAGAAAATCTTTAGTGGAATATTAGTAAATTAGGAAAAGGTGTTATAACATGGAACTTAAAGGGAAAACCAGAGACGGAGAACTTGTTACTTTGCTATCAGGAAAGGATAGCTACACTATCGAAGTAGTAGCAAGTGATGATGAAGGAAAAAGCAAGAAGAAGTCCGATAAGGCAAAAGAGCCAGTACGGATTGGAAATTACAAGAACGAATATCCAAAAAAGGCGCTTGAAATGTACGAAGTGAAAAAGCACGATACTGAAACAAGCGTGAAGATCAAGTTTGCAGGAGAACGGTTTACCCTCTCCTTTGTAACTGAGACACCATACGAAAAGGTGGTAGAAATGCTAGAGGTAGGTTGGAATGGAAAATAAAAATAAGTCTGAAATCTGGGTAAAAGGTTATGTGGACGAGGAAGGAGATATTATTATCTCACTAGGGAATGACGGTTATCACAGAGTGTTAAAAGACTATGTGGATTTAGGAATAGTTGAGGTAAAAGAAGTTTAAAACACCAAAGGGGGCATTATGTTCAGTAACCTTATCAGTAAAAAATTTAAGATAGCTTATTTCTTATCGTCTTTTACAATAACATATATACCTAGTTTATTGACAATTTCTCTAACTTATTTAGGGATTATAAATACTCATGTTTCTACGGTTTTAGCTTTGATATTCATAGTGTTATTTGTGAGTTCTATTTTGTCATTATTTTATGTCAAACTTAAAATTTCAGAAGATCGAGAACGTGTACGAATAAACTCAAAGGAAGTGTATTTACAAAATCAAAACTACATATTTTGGAGAAGCAGTAAACCTTTGTCCTTGTTATTTTTGTTAGTATTTCCAACAATTCTATTTTCAACAAACTTACTGTTAAGTTTAGGTTGGGTGCTTTCTATCCAATTTATAGCAGGCTATTATTTTTATATTAGTGCTAAGTTTTTACTTAATACTCCATTATTGATGATAGGGGAAGTTCTGCTTATAGCTAAAGACAGCACAGGAAATTTGCTTCTTTTCATGTCAAGGAAAGACTTAAAAAGAGATTTAGGGAGTAAAATAAATTATATACCGTTAGGCGAAACGTCAGAATTTAGATTAGGAATTTATGCAATGGGAAGATGATACTCTTTGAATGGATAGATTAAAAAAGCTAGATCAACTAGCTTTTTTATTTGCCCCTAAATTGGCTTGTATGACGTTTTAGAGTAAAATAGCATAATTCTAGGCAGAACATTATAAAATGTGACAGGGGCTAAAATAAGGGGCAATGCGAACGAATTAAAGAGGAATATGTTTTGGAAGTTGGCAGAAGGAAGAAATAAAGGGGAAACCATAAAAAAATAATACAAAAACACAAAAAAGTAGGATAAAACTATTGACACAAATAAGAAAAAGGTGTATAATATAAACATAAAGGAATTAAAAAAAGGAGAAATAAAATGGAGTTTACTACATTTGTTGAATTATTGAAGAAAAATGGTGTTGATTTAGTTCATAAATATAATGAAACATGGTTGGCTTGGACACCAGAAGTTGAGGACACATTGTTTGTATATGCTGAGATAGACGGTAGAGTAACGTTGCTTGACTGTGTAGAAGTTATTATTGCTTGGAGTGAACGAGGATTGACTTTAAACGAGCTATGTTTTGTTCGTTCAACGTTATCAACCTTATGTTATGGCAAAGACGTGATACCTTTTGCAGAGCTGATTAAACAGCTTATCAAAGAGCAAGGGAGCTATTCTGAATACGTTAAAGCAGTCATTCAGATTGAAGATGAAGGAGCAACGACAGAGGACTTAGACAGAGCCTATGATTTCTTCATGGGAAATGACGCTTGCACATTGATTAGTCAAGAATTGATTGACGTACTAACAGATAAGCAATAACAAAGGAATACCTTAGAAGGAGAACCACAAAATGTATCAAGTAAAGAAACACGGAAAAACAATCGCTCAATTCTTCTCAGAGCAGGAAGCTAACTGGTTTGCAGTAGATAAAGCTATCAGGGATTTACGAAAAGAATACCCTAACGGAGAAGAAGAAATGGAAATCCGTTATGAAGAATCGCCAGACTATGAACTTTTAGAAGGTGCATGGATTGAAGTGGACGAAGTAGAAGAAGAAATTGAAGGGCAACCTGTAGCCCCAGAGGAAGTTTATGACTTTTTGAAAGTCGTCTGGTCTGATTTTGAGACAGAGCTTAACCCAGAAAATCTAGCTACAATGGTTTACACTTTGGCAGATACAGACTTTGACCGTTGGCTATTAGAAAACATGGAATTTGGCGACAAAGAACAACTTGCCTTGTTAGAGGAAAAATACGATTGGACTTTGGGCGAGGATTTGCCAGAGTGGTTAGAAGAAACCGAAAACAGATTATTGCTGATAAAGGAATTGTTGGATAAATAGGAGAGCGCAACATGAAGCTAACAAAAACAGATGTTGAAAAAGCATACTCAGAACAACTTGAAAACCTACAACAGCAAGGCTATGAGCTAGTAGGAGAAAAAGAACTAGGCTACATTGGGAATGACAAAATCAATCCAGAGATAGCAATATTGATGAAGGACGGTAAGTGTTTTGAACTAGCCTTTTGGATTAGTTTGTTAAGTCAAGAGACGGTTAAGTGGACTATGGCGTTGACAGACTATGATAAATCACGGTGGCTTTATCATTATCAAGGAGTGGAAAACCAACTAGAAACCCCATTTACCTATTATGAGTATTCTCCTAGACCAAGAAACGAAACTATAAAAAGAGAAAACTGTATTTTCTCTACTGAAAGTGAAGTGATCGAGTTTGCTAGAAGTCGTAAAAATAAATTAAAACAGAGTTGAACAAGAGGTATAAAGATGAAGTTAAGAGCAGTTCGTAAAAAAGACGGTAAAGAAATTGATGTTGTTCTGGTAGATATTGAAGAACAGTTCCTTGAAACGTGGGAAGAAGGAGAGCTTTGCGAATATTCACTAGATGATGTAGATTTTCCTGATTATAAGGAGTTGAGTTTTATTTGTCAGTTAAAACAGCAGATGAAGAAGCTCATAGATACAAAACTAGAAGAAGGAATGTATTATAGAGTTTCGTTTTTGAATGTTTATAATGACGAAGTGGGCGTTGAAATCAAAGGGGAAAGAGAGAATATGCCTATTGAGTTTGTAGAGCTTTACAGCCTATCGCCAATGCTTGATTAACTAAAAGAGACTAGCTTCCTAGTCTTTTTTGTTTTGTCAAGGTGGGATTGAGGGATTTTAGAGGTCAGATTGAATGAGGAAGGGAAGAACATAAAAAAATAATCAAAATATTATAAAAAGTATTGACAGGAAATAAAACAAGGTGTATAATATAACTATAAACAAGAAACGGAGTTTTAAAAATGGAATACTACTTAATTGAAAACGGAAGATACTTTGCTATTGTAGAAGATTATGTCTTGGCAAAAATTAAACGCTTGAATAAAGGGCTTAACATTTACAGCTTATACACGATCAAAAAATTGAATGATGAAGATAATTGGGATAACATTATCAACAATAAGCAAGAAACAACGAACAAGCGTTATACCTCTATCGAAGATGAAGAAGAAATCAGAGATTATGGCTTTGTAGAAGAATAGACGGAGAGGTAAAATGATGGCAAATAAAGATGGTTGGCACAAGGTTTACGGAACAAACGTTTATGTAGAAAATGGGAAAGTTGTCCGTGGAGTAATTAAAGGCGCAGACGGTTCAGAAGTAACTTGCTATCCTTATGAGTACAACAAAGACCATGACTGTTGGGTTAATATTTCTAAGGAAGTAACTCTAACAGCTTATAGGGCAGGGTACAAAAGAGGAACTAAATGTATGAAGTAAGCTCTTGGGAAGAAAATATCTAAAAATCATAGAAGAATAGACAAAAAAGAAAAAAGGAGAACAACATGACAAGGATAGTATTGAAAAATCCTTACTTTGAAGAAGAAATTAAGGTAAAAGAAGATTATAGGTATGTTCTAAGTGTACTTAGAGGGGTAGAACAAGGCAGTGTAGATTGTATTCACTTACAACAGATTGAGCCTACTGAAACTATCATCACGATAAATCCTAAACACTTTGCAAAGGTTGAATTTTACGAAGATGAAGAAAATTAAGGGATAAGAGAACACAACATGGAACAAAAATTTGCTATCTTTGACCGTCAACTAAACAGTCTCAGAGAGGAAGAATACGACAGCGAAGATGAAGCTATCAAGTCTTTTGCAAAGTACATGAAGGATATTCGAGAAGATAAAATGATTGAAACCTTCATTTTCTTTGGAGAAATCTCAGGAGACGCTACAGAAGAAGAAAAGCACCAAAAATACATTGATTGGTGCAAACAAGCGTATAAGGACGACAAGAGCTTTTTGGACGAACTTGGCTTTAAAGTCGTACCAAAACTTGCATAAGGTTTAGAGAGTGGGCTTCCACTCTTTGATATAACCTTCTAAGAAGAACAGGAGAAATAAAATGGAGAAAAAACAGAAAATGAGAACAGTCTATTATAGCCATATAGAATATGGAGAGGTTCAAATACCTGATGGACTATGTGGAAAAGAGAAAATGGACTACCTTCTTGACCTTTTTGAACGTGGGAAAGACTTTTGTGTATATGATAGAGGGGAGACGATTTTTAACGAGGGCGAACAGCCAGAAGAATACAAGGTTATCAAACCAAATGCACCAATTATTTTACCAGAATGTTATATACCAGAAGATAGCGCAACAGGTGTAATCTTTATTGTGAATGGAGATCTAAAATGTCTGCAACTTCAAAGAGTGGAAGGTGGAGTACAAGTGACTTATCAAAATGACGAAGATAGCGAAGAAATAACATTCAAGATGTCTTGACGTTAATTTAAGACTAGCTAGAAATAGCCAGTCTTTTTTCTTTATCTCTAAAAGCTCATATAAGGGCATATAAGCCATTTTAAGTCAAAGTGGCACAATTCTAGGTAGAGCTTCTAAAAACGTGATAGGAGCTAAAAAATAGGGCAATAAGAACGGAATAAGCAGAAAGAGAGGTTTACTATGTGGAATGGAGGAAAGCTAACAGGGTATTTTATTTACAACATAAAAAAATAATCAAAATATGATAAAATAGTTGACAGATGATATAAAAGAGTGTATAATATAATCATAAAGATAATTAAAGGGTACGCAACGCCCTATAAAAAGGAGAATCGCAATCATGAACGCAACACTACCAGTAGAAGTACAAGGCTACACAGATGAAATGAAAAAGCAACTACATGAATACATGGATAATCTTGGGGCTATGCGTATTGAAGAAGCTAAAGAAAATGAAAAAGGCTTCCGTGATAGTGTAACAGCTATGATTAAGTGGTATATTTCCCAAAATGCGAGCGAAGAAAAAGTGACTGCTCTTAAAGAAATGCTAGTGGTAAACCTATATCGCTTACAAGAAATTAGAAAATTAGTAGAAAAAGAAGGCACGATTGACGAAGCTAAAGTATTATTTACAGAGCTTGGAATTATTTAAAAGGAGAATCACAACATGAAACTTACAGGAGCAGATATTAACAAGGTTTACTCAGAACAGTTAGCAAAACTACTACTAGATGGCTATACATTAGTAGTAGCAAGAGAAAATGGATCACTGGATAAAAATAAAGATGACCACGCAAAAATTGAGTTGGAAAAAGATGGTAAAAGATATGAGTTTGGCTTTTGGTATGAAAGTATCAATCGAAGCACAGGGAAACATACTTTAACATTGACAGAAAAAGTTAGGTACTCATGGTGGGATAAATACGCAGAGGTCAACAACTTGCTAGTAGAACCTTACACTTACTACAGCTATGTATTCGGTTTAGGTGGCGAGCATGAACCGTATAAGTATTTTATCTTTTCAACCGAAGAAGAAGCTCTTGAGCTGTACGAAAAGCGCAAGCAACGTTCAGAGTATCGAGAGTGGGTTAGACAACATATTATCAACACCTTTAAGGTTGCGAAAACCAACTATAAAGGCTTCAAGAAAGACGTTACGGTTGAATCGCTACGACACAGTTATATGCTTACTAACAAAAATGGACGCAAGGCGACCATTGGCAAAAGTACAGGTCGCTTCACAGTTTATTAAAAATAGGTAAGGAGCTTGCAGGCGCAGGCTCTTTTTCGTGACACTTACTAAATAGAACACAAAAATATAATCAAAAAGTATAAAAAAATAATCAAAACTATTGACAATCATTAAAAAGAGGTGTATAATATAAATATAAAAGGTTAAGAAAAAAGGAGAATCGCAACATGGCTACACGCTCAATGATTTACAAGGAACAACAAGACGGAACACTTAAAGGTATCTACTGCCATTGGGACGGTTATTTGGAATATAATGGCTCAATTCTATTGGAACATTACAGCGAACCAGACAAACTAGAAAAGCTATTGGCTTTAGGAGATATTAGTTCTTTAGGGGCAGATATAAAAGGGGTTAAAGACGATACCGTAACTATCGCTTACCACCGAGATTTTGGAGAAAAGTTTAGCCCTAACGATATTATCACGCCAGAGGAACAAAAGGAAGGGGAACACAAGTTTGTTAATGTTGACTATGTTTATATCCAAGATAAAAATGGGGTATGGTACGTCAACCGAAAAGACGGAGAAAAGTATTTCAATGGAGTTGCTTTTAAAAAGGTAACACAAGAAATGGTTGAAGGATAAAGAAAAGGAGAATAAAATGGAACTATTGCAAACCAAACACTTGAACACTCAATTCTTTGATGAATTTGTTGACTTACAAGAACCTATCGAAACGATCCGTGAGACTTTAAATGAAACTGTTTTTGATTTGAATAGTCTTATCAAAGGGAAAATTGTCTTAGACTTTCTTAAAGGTGCAGGTTATTGGAAAGATGATTTATTCGATAAAGGTTTCTTAGGGAAGTTTTGTCATGAAAATCACGAAGGAAATCTTAATATCGACTTTGACCATTCTAGCTTGATTGCTTTCAATGAACGCATTGAAAATAAAATTTCCACATTAGAAATCTTAGGGGCGTTTGTTGAATGGGTTGATAATAAATATCCTTATTCAGAAGAAATCTCAAATGCTGTTCTATCCCTAATTGAAGAGGTTTACGAAGAATGGAATCAAACGTCTGAAGACCGTCGTGAATTTGATTATTACAATTTAGAAAGTGTTAAACAAGGGGATAAGACGTTAAGCTATTTAGTTTTACACGCAGTAGATAGTGAGTATTCGTCTAGTGGTTCTTCTATTGATTCTGATGTAACCATTCATTTTTTATAAAACAAAACAAGGAGCAGAAGATGGAATTTTATCAAACACGATTAGGGCAGAAGTTCTATGAAAAGGACTTGCCCTCACTTATTCAGGAACTAGGGGAACTAAAGCAAGAAATTGCAGAGCTAAGAAAACCAAAGGAAAACACGGTTGTAGTCTTAGATGATGATTATAAACTAGGGCAAACGATCACGGAGTATGCTGGAAAGGGTTGGACTTTAAAGCACTACCTACCACAACACCTAGACGTTTATCAACAATTTGTATCAACCGTATTAGTATTTGAAAAATAAATTAGAGGGGATTTACCCCTCTTTTAAATTACTAAACCGACACAAAAAAATAATCAAAACGCACAAAAAGTCGTGCAAAATGATTGACAAAGTAGGTAAAAGGGTGTATAATATAAATATAAAGAAGTTAAGAAACAGGAGAAAGAACCTATGTCAATTACAGCCTTGATGAACAATGCAGATATTCTAGCAGACTACGATTATATGTGGCATGGAGAAACACTATGTGATAACTACGGAGCAAGTGAAGAAATCATGACTGAGTTTTGGGAGCTTGTAACAAAGCGTATTGATGAAGCCTACATGAAGGACTATGAAGAATACCATATCACTCATGAAGAATCATTTGAGCCAAACGCAACCTATATTGGCTTATGTGGTATGTCTGTTGATAGCGAGACTGTGCGTTATGCTAGTAAGGTGTTAGAAATCAAGGAAGATTTGGAAGAATGGCTAGAGACAACGATTGAGAAGCTAGATGAAGTTATTAGCCGAGTTTCAAAAGATATGGATACAATCCTAGATGAAATTGTAGCAAAGTACAACTTAACCTATACAGAAATTGACGACTAACAAAGAGGGGGCTATAAGCCCCTTAGAATTAAAGGAGAACGCAACATGAACCTAACCACAACATACACCAACCCTATCTTTGAAATGAATGGCTACGAGCCTAAAACGACCTTTTGGACTGATTTTAGCATTGCTGATATGTTCGGAGCAGAGGGAATTAAGGACACTTACAACCGAGCTAAAGAGGATTGGCAAGACAACATTGAATATATGACTGAGTTTGCTATGGTACTCAATCATAAGAGTTGGCAACACGAAAACAATCTATTTCTTTGTAGCTTGTATTCTGATTTATGGTGCAGTATTGAGGATTTTATCTACGAGCATTTCAAGGATAATGAGGAAGCTATCAGTTACTACCAAAGAGTAACAGATTAGATCGCAGTTTGACAAGAGGGGGTTATCCCCCTTTTAAAACCCCCAACCGACACAAAAAGATAAGCAAAATATTACAAAACTACTTGACACCCACTAAAAAAGGGTGTATAATATAACTATAAATAAAAAAAGAGGAATACTTATGGAAACAGAAAAGGAAAAGACACTAGAACAGGCACAACTTTTGGAAGAAATGTCAAAAGACTATTGGGAATTAGTAAATCAGGAGAGTTGTCAAATGTTTGTAAACTCTCAACGTTTAAGTGGTCTTACAGTTCGAGCGATTGCACTACAAGCAGGAGCAAGAGCGTTGAGAGCAGAAGTGACTAGAGAAGATTAGAAATAAAAGGAGAACTACAATGGGTTTGGATATGGACTTATACAAGGTTAAGAAAGTAGAAGGATTTTCTGCTATGGACTACGCTTATGCAGATATGAGACTAGAATACAACCGAGGGAAAGAAAACGCTAAAAAGAATAAGCAGAGGTTTAAACCTAGCTTAGAGGATTGGGGTATTCCTTCAAGCATGACATTAGAAAAAGCAAAAATTTTTGAAAGTGATCTTAGAGAAGTAGGGGGTTATTTTAAACGTCTTAGTATTTTTGATAATGTTTGGAGTTGGCGCAAAGCCAATCATATCCACGCTTGGTTTGTCAACAAAGTGCAAGACGGTACAGATGATTGTTCATATTATTTTGTAACGGAAGAACACTTTTTGGAACTAAAAGAGACTTGCGAAAAAGTGTTAGCTTTAAAACCGTTCTCTATTGATGAAAATTCTGACCTTTTCGATGTCAGTGCTTCAACACTAATTGATAATGGAGTTATCACTAAGGCAGATTATGAAGAAATGGAAGGCAAACTAGAAGAACTAATGCCTACACAAGAAGGCTACTTCTTTGGTGGAACAGATTATAATCCATTCTACTTCCAAACAGTAGAAGAAGCGCTAGAAATTGCAAGAACAGTCCTTGAAAATGGAGATTTTGATAAAGAGGTATATCTATATCATTCTTCATGGTAGCACCAATCCGTTATAACTAAGTCAACAACCCCTATAACGCAACAATCAGGGGGCAACTAAGGATATAATCACTTTATATAGAGGTAGGTAAAAGTTTTTGCAAACAATCTCCTTTGAAAACGTAAGCTGAAACACAATAAACTCCGAACTAATTTACCTATCTCTTTACAAGGTGGTTATATCCGAGGAAAAGAGAAAATAAAGGAGAACCACAAAATGTACTTAGGAGAGTTAATAGCATACCCTATATGGTTGTATATAGGAGTAAGTGTATTATTTATCGTAGGCAATGCAATCAAGCAAGCGTGGGAGTAGGAAGGTTTCTACTCCTTCTTCTATTGCCGAACCAACACAAAAAAATAATTAAAAAACGCAAAAAAGTGTTGACAAAGATTATAAAAGGGTGTATAATATAATCATAAAGGAAATTAAGTAAAGCCCTTGTTGGTAGATTTATAAAGGGATAGAGAGTAGTTCTCCAAATACCAAACAAAATTTTTCATTTTATGCTGATGATACAAAGAGAACAAAAACAAAAAAATGTAATAAAACTTTCTTCAAAACACTCTCTATTCCGTTACAAGTCTATCAAGAAGGCGAAAAATAAAGAAAGCTAGTTGGTAGTTTTATAAAGGGGTATAGCAAGGTTCTCCTCAAAAACATTTTACGAGAAGGATATTTGCGGAAACACTTATCCAAAATGTTTTTACAAAAACTGATGATAATAAAACTTTACCTTTCTATACTCCGTTATAAGCCTATCAACTAACTAAAAGGAGAACCACAATGTCAAGTTTCATTCAAGAAATCAGATTATCAACTACTACTTCACTTGATGTAATCATGAAGAACGGACGAGCATATCGTTATATCGGTATTGAACCTGATGTACTACTTTACCTTATTTCAGAGTATGCTGAAATCGTACTAGAAGGTGGTAGCGTAGGACGTTTTTACAACGAGCGTATCAAAGGCTTGTATGAAACAGAGGAATTGGCAACAACAACTAAAGACAACGCTCCTGACCTCAAAGCGATACTAGAAAACCTAAAAGAAGGTCGCTCAATCCTAGTAGGCAACAAGGAAGAATTGGACGAGTTATTGAAAGTTATTGCTGAACACTACAACGTAACAATCAACTATCAAGGCTTGCTGAAAGACTACCACTCAATCGTAGGAGAAGGTTGTATCACAATCAGACGAGGGGAGTTAGTTATCTTACCAGTAGTAGCAGTTGGTTACGCTAACGTAGTAGCATACGCAACTATCCCACGTATCACTACTCCTATTATTGTCGCTGACAAGGACAGCTATTTCTATGACGTTACCCTAAGTAGCAAGGAAGAAGAACAAGAGCAATCTGAGGACGATACAGAGCCTTCTGAGAGTGATAACGTGACAGATGAAGGAAAACACCAAGACGATAAAACAGAGTTGTCTGAGGACGATAGAGAGCCTTATGAGAGCGATAACGTAACAGATGAAGGTAAAGACCAAGATGATAAAAGAATGGTGCTACAAGCCTTAAATCTGCTTGAAAGAGTGATTGGAGAAAAAGGATATGCTGACACAGATATTCTAATCAAGACTATCCGTGACTACATAGAAAAATAATCAGAACAAAACAAAAAAAGGGGGCAACCCCTTTTAAAAATACTCACGATACACAAAAAGATAATCACGTTACACAAAACGGTAAGCAAGATATTATAGAACAAAATACAAGGCAAGACAACGGTACAAAAACATGATATGACAACACAAAAAGATAATAAACATACACAAAAAATGAGTAAAGATACACCAAAATATAGCAAGGCGACACCAAAAAATCAGAGAGAGCAGGGTAGCAAACTGCTGAAAGAGAACGGTTCAGATATTTCAGAAAGTGTTTCAGAAAAAGCGTGTAAGCGAGGGGCAAACCGAGACGAAAAAAATCGCTCTAGCACAGAAATTCTGAAAAATTCTGCTAGAGCCAAAAATAAAAATCTGAGGGGCGAGCGAGGGGGAGACGGACTGCCACACACTCACGCACTGCAAAAGGAAATGCCTTAATTTATGTTTACCAATCGCCTTTTCTTTTCAAAGAATAGTATATAAATAATATTTCGCTACGCTATGCTTTGCTCAATATTATTATAAACTCTATTTCTGAAAAAGTCAAGGACTTTGGTAAACTATTTTTAAGGTATTTTATTTCCTTTTGCAGTGCGTGAGTGTGTGGCAGTCCGTCTCCCCCTCGCT
>ERZ772956.243-NODE-243-length-44722-cov-13.542436_pt1 | contig 44722 bp, 36 predicted proteins | sample MGYA00580683_ERZ772956 | MGnify/ENA primary metagenome ERZ772956 (study PRJEB29015, sample SAMEA2738077) | human oral metagenome | biome: human oral; feature: human-associated habitat; material: saliva | place: China | collected 2212 ... | reverse complement strand
ACAAGGCATCCCTACCGGAAGGTGGGGATAGACCACCATTCTAAAACATTCAAAATTTATACACTTTGTTCACTACTTTATCTCTTTTCAGTACTATTGAATATAAAATCAATCTGACATAAAAGTCAGATTTTTTTTGTTTTTTTGATAGAAGATGAATATAATTAGATTGACTTTATCTTTTCATATCTTTCTATGAAAGAATCAATCTTCCTTAACAGAAAACAGCTTGCGGTTATTCGTTGGTATTTACTGATTTATCGTTTATTATTTCAGTATTGAGTTTTTGTTTTTTGAGGTATTATTTCTGTTCTTTTATTGTTGCTTTCTTTTTCTGTTCAAGCCTTTTCTATTGAAGAATCTATTAATTTTGGAGATATTACAAGAATAAAAGAACAAAATTTGCATAATAAAGATGAGTATGAGAGTTTTATGAGGCAACAGTCAGGAGTTAATCTTATTGCATTTTGAGGTATGGTGAAACCTGAGAATTCTTGATTTGTAAGTCAGGATAATCTTTTATCTGTAGGAGGAAAATTTATTTTACCGAGAATTGCTGGGGGAGAAACAAAAAAAATTATAAACTTTGGACAGGTTTTTTCAGGAGATCTCTATCAGAATTCAGATTTTTCATCTTTTTTTCAGGAAATATTGGTGGAACCATTATCTTTTACTGCATTTAGAACTAAGGTTTTTGATAGATTCTTGTTAACAGAGAATGTTGTATCTTATTTTGGATTAGATTGTTTGAAGACCAAAAGTGCAGGAAGTTTTGTTTGTCAGTCTGCGTTGACAAAGTTTTTGGAAAACTTTTTTGTCTTGGAGGTTCCTTCTACTTCAAATGTATCAGAGAATACAACTTCTATAGGAGAGGAGGATAATTCACTACTTGAGGTTTTGACGCAAATCTATCCTAAGGTAAGATATTCTCATGAAAAGAAAAAACTTTTTTGTAATGGCGTTATTAAGTATATAACTTATTGATGAACCGTTAATTCTGCTTTAACAGATATGATGGCCTCTTGTGATCGTGAAACCTTTAAGGAGTATTCTTTTGTTAAGGATTTTAGTGAAATTAATAATGGGTTTTTGTGAGGGGCATCTGATGGTAAATTTTATAATGATTTGAGATTAAATCAATATAAGCTCTTTTCGCTTCAGCAGTTGTTGTATAAACAAATAAAATGAACTGCACAGGTAGAGACAATTTTGACCTCATATTTGGATTTTTGGACAAGTCTTTTGTTAAAGGAAGGGGAGAGAGATACACAGCTTTTAGATTCTTTTTCTAAACAGTTTTCTCATTGGTATCATCAAAATTTATTGCTCCCTTATTTAAGAGATGATCATGCAAAGGTCTCTATTGAACAAAAAAATCAGCTATTAACGAAGCTTTTGCAGATAGAGAATGGAGATAAGAATGGTCTTTTTAAAGGAATTGCAAAGAAAGATGACTCTGTTGCTCAAAATGTTCAAGAACTTATAGAGCAAAAGGTTGATATTGAGCAATTATTTAGAGCAAATGTTCCTGTTCAGTTTATTTTGACCTCCTCTGTTATGAGTGGAGAGGTATTGACGGTTAGATGAGAAGATCAGGTTACAAATTTAAGGATTGAGGCAGAGCTGGCTTTTAATGGTGCAAGTTTGTATGTGACTAAAATTAGTATTCCAAAAGATAAAAATCTGACAGAATATGTAAATACACTTTTGAGTACGGATAAATATTCTTTTCTTAAGATGCTTTCATTGGTAAAAGATAATCAAGAAATTGCTCAGGCTAACCAAAAGTTTGAGATTAACTTGTGTGCAATGCTTCAAAAAGAATTTGGGGAGTCTGTTAAAAAATGTTGAAAAACTGAGGTTTTGATGATTAAATCTATTGATACAGCCTCTGGAGTGAATTATCGTTTCCTTTTGAAAGATAATGTTCTTAAAGGTATTGAGATTTCAGATCAAACATTGCAACAGCAGATTTTGTCTGAATTGGATCGAAAAGCTGTAAATAGAGATACTACGTTTTGATTTATTCAAAAAATTTGGAATTATGAGTTAAAATCTAATGATTCTTGATTTGGCGCGAAAGAGCAGATTCTTGTTAATGATGCATTTGTAAAATACTTCAAACAAAAACCGAAGAAGGTTAACGTTGTTTGAGGTGTGATCAAGATATATTTCTCTATTAAGGAAATTGATTTCATTGGACAGTATGATCTTGCAACAAATCGTTTGAGTCAGATTTCTTTAGATTTTGGAGAAGTAAGGAAACCTATCATTGTTCAGAGGTTGGTTTTTGACTTGAATGAGAAGTCTGTGGATCAAATCAATGCCTTCTTACTTGATCCTATAGGGTATTTGAGAAAAATAAATTCAAGAATGGTTGATGTGTATTTTAAGGATGGGAAGTTGACTGTTCCGGTTAGAAATATAGATCAAAAATCTGAATAATAGTAAAAGCTAGGTTTTATCCCTAGCTTTTTTATTTTTTCTTATTTTCTAGTGTGGTAAGCGTTGAATTGATATTAGTTAAACTTGTTTGAAATGATGAGAGAAAGCTTTGTTGGAGAGATAGAAACTCCGAAAGATGAATAAATAAATGTGATTGGTTATTTCTTATGAGAATGCTATCTGGATTATTGCTTTGGTCTGAGTGATCTTTTGTTTTTTTGTTTTCTCATTTTATAGGTTTTTGTATATTGGAAATAGGGTGATTGAGTATTAGGTAGCTATTTTTATCTGTAGGTCAGTTAATGCTATCAAAAATTGCTTGATTTTCAGTTTTTTTATCTGCATCTGAGGTAATGGGAGGAGGGCTTTTTGTTCCTAGATTGGTAGTGAATGCTGCTGTTTTACTCAAGTTTTGAGGGGAGAATTCACTATCAAGGAATTCAGATTTTTTTTGTCTTGTGCTTAGTCTTCCTCAGAGATTTAGGTTGCTTATAGGATTTAGGATTTCTGAGATGACCTCAGCAATACTATAGATGGTTTTTGTATTAGTATTAACATTAATAGCTTTTGCAGGAATAGTACAAAATCTGATCCTGAGTGCATTTGCCTGAAGAATTGGAAAGTCTGCTTTTTCTTCAAGAGCTGGGGAGCTTCGTTCTCCACATAGGCACTGGAGTTTACATACCTGTCTTTCATCAAAATCAAGTTCATATTTTCCTTTTGCGTTTTTTGATTCACATTTATTAGTGCATTTTTCTAAGTCTTTCTGAAGTTCTTTTTGTTCATCTGGGGTTAGACTATCGGGATTAGAGCCTTTATTATTTTGATTAGAGATTGGGAGAAGAAGGGTGTTAATTTTGTTGAGGGTGTTTTGCGCTGTTGTATAATTTTGTAGATTTGGAGAGTTTTTTTGTAGATCAGAATTTGATGAGATAATTGAATCTAAGTCAGTTTTTTTTACTGTTTTTGTAAATTTAGAAACTCCAGGAGGAAGACATTGGTTTGCAAATAGGGTTTCATTGCTTTGATTTTTTGCTAGAGTAGGGGTAGAGGTATTGATTTGTGTATTGATTTCTTCATCTTCTGTCGTTGATGGTTCTTTTTGATTGTCTGTCATTACATTAGAATTTTCATCTCATAGGTTAGGATTTTTTCATGGATTATCTTCTTTATTGGCTTGAGATTGGATTGAATTGTTTGGTTGATTGGAAATATTAACATTATTCTGTGAAGATCATATTTGTGAACTAGAGTTTCCTATAGATGAAGAAGTTGTAAAGTCAGGACTTTGATAAAAGATTGTTGTTGGAGCATCTTTAAATCATTGAGATCCATTGAAAAATATTTTTCCAACTTGATTAATGTCAGATAGAAGATCATAATCAGAATCTTGACTTTCCCCGTTTTGATATTTATTATTTCAAAAATTGCTGAGCTGGAGGTATTGATATTGTTGAGCTTCGTTTTTTGCTGGAGTGTATGCATCCATTACAATTTTGTTACATATAGAAATAGGGGTTAGGTTGAGCTCTCTGGGAGTGCGGCACTTTGCAAGTTTTAAACATCCATTTGCTCTAATTGCAGTTCGATTGATGGAGTCAGATTTTTTTCCTTTTTTTAGGTTTGAATTTTTGAGTGTTTGAAGGTCTCGGTACTGTTTAAATTCGTTATCATTGAGATAGATATAAGAGGCGATTTCTTCTTGGCTAAGATCACAATTTTGTTCTCTTTTGATGGTATTTTGAGTGATTTTGAGAGTAGCTGTTATAGAATGTTCTATTTTTGTTTCATTTTGTTTGAGGTTTTTTTGAAAAAGGTTAGTTGTGATTTTGGATGATGTTTTATATTGGTTTTTTTGTTGCTGAATTGCACGAGCTTGAATTTCACTGAGCTTTGATTCAATGGATTTTAAAGATGCTCAAAAACCATTTGCTGAGGTAAAATTATTGAGGAAAACAATCCCAGCAAGAAGTGGTAAAAAAAGAAGAAAGAAATCAGATTTTTTATTCGTTTTAATTTGGAATTTGGACATCTTGAACTTTGTAAAAGAATGTATAAAATGGCGTTACAAGTTTGGATAAATAATTATTTCTTAGCCAGAGTAAATCTTCTTGATATGCAAGTAATCCAATGTGATAAGGATAGGTCGATTGAATGTCAGAAAGCTGTTTGAGGGTTTGATTGGTGGCTGAGAGGATAGTGAGAGGTTGTGAGTTAAGAAGATCGATCTCAGCAAGAATATTGGTATTGGGATTGGAGATAAGAGAGAGATTATAACGATAATAACTACTAAAAAGCATATATCGTAGTAGTTCATTATAGGTTTGATTGATAAAAGGATTGAGTCCTTCTGATTTCTCTAGCGAAGAAAAAATATTACAAAACAATGCATCAAAAGCTTTTGGATTCTTTTCATTTTTGATACAGAGGGTTTGATCTTTGTGTTTTTTTTCAGAATCTTTTAGGAGTTTTTTTGTGTCAATAATTTTTAGTTTATCAAAAGCTTTTGAAAAAGCTTTAAAACTTTTTGCAATTTGATTGCAGGTTTTTGGGTAGGAATGGAGCTTTCCTCAGCAGAATTTTGTTTGATCATTGTTGTGTTGTCCGATATTTAGGAGTTTTTCAGCAAGAAGACTGATTTGATCGTCTAGTGTTTTTGTATCAGTAAAATTATTGTTGATAATTCCATAGAGATTTCCTTGTTTGAGGGTTGTGAGATCACTGATGACATCTGAAATAATTTCATTAGAAAGAAAGCTTAGATTACATGATTCTTGGTATTTTTTATTAGGATCTATACATTCAGATGGGTATTTAAGCTTTCTGAGAGATGTTTCATCTCTGAGGTAGTTTGTTGATTCTTTTAGGGAAATTGTTGGATGAAAGCTTGGAAGTTCGGTATTGGATTGTGAACAAAGTAGAGACAAAAAGAGGCTATTTGAAGCATGATATCGATCTGAGGTATCAGAAAAAACTGCGTTGAGTGAAGGTGAGAGTGATTGTTTGCAGAAATTATCTACGATTTCTTGCTTTGTTCGTGGTTTTTGTGTACGAGTAGGGGCAGTGTAGTTTAGCAAAGCTCAGCTTCGTAGACTGATGATTTGATCTGGTGTTGGAGAAAATGCAAAAACATTTGCTCTAAATAATAGGCAAAAAAAGGAGACAAAAATCAGAGTTTTAGTTCATTTTCGGTTATACAACGCTTTTATGGCTATTTTGACCGGTTTTTGCATTTTATTTTGATTAAGGGATATAACAGGTTGAAGATGGATGGTTACTACACTGATAAGAGCAGATGTTTTTGAGAGATTTTCTTGTTCAAGAATTTTTATCTCAAATGAGTGCGGCAATTTCTTGGATTTGGAAGCTAAGATGTGCAAACTGATTGGTGCTTAGTGTCGTGTTTGAAAGTGTTGTTTCATCTTTAATACTATTTTCTGCAGATATGAGGAGTTTGAAGTCCTTGTATAATTCTTCGTGAAGTGAAATGTTGTGTTCATTTTTGGTTTGTAGTTCTGTTGCTTGAAGAAGGAGTCATGATAGTGTTTCCAATTCTGATTCCTTTTCTTTTTGTTCTCTCTTTGCTTGTTGAAAAGTTTCTTTAAAATGTTTGATTGTTTCAGAGATGAGTGATCAAATATTATTAGCTTCTTTTTGAGTTCTTTTTTTTGCTTCTTGTCGTTGATTTTTTGTCCTTTGTGTGATGGAAATTGGCGAAAGTGAAGAGAGCTCTTCGTCAGTAAGTTTTGTCGTATCTAATCCATAGACAGATCTCAAAAGGGCTAATTCATCTGCGGTCAGACTTTTTTGTTTATTTGATCTGAAATGTTTGAAGCCTTTAAGTGATTCGTTGAGTCTATTGATTGCAGAAGTGATGGTATGCTGAGCAGAAGCTCCAGTTCTTTTTGTATTTGAAGTGAGTGTTTTTAGGTTTGCAAGGAGAGCATTTGCACTAGAACCACATTTTGGTACCGCAAGGTTTACAGCGTTAAATCTTGCACATTTATAGTCTGTTTTCAGTGTTTTTACCCATTTTTCATCAAATCTGATGTTTCCTGTACTGTTGGTGAGTTTATAGGTTGATGAAGAAGAAAGAAATGTTTTTATACTAATATTTAGGCTTTGTAGCTCAAGCAATGTGTCTAGGTATGAGATTGAGGATGGGAGATTATATTTCTTATCTAAGAGTCCTAAACTTTGATAACGGCTAATAAGAGTCTGGAGTTTTTCTGAGTTCTCGATAGTTTTTCAGATTTTTCATTTTTGCCCAAGAATGTATATTGTCTCTGATATATCTCGATCAATGTTTTGGAGTTTTGCTCGATCTCTGACAAGAGGTCTTTCTTGAAATAAAATTAAAAATGACATCAACCCGTCTGTTTGAGTATTGAGGGTAGAGAGAAGGAAAAGCGCAGAAGTTGTTGCATTTCAAATAAGCATATTTGTGATGGCAGTTTCTAGTTCTTTTGCAAGGTCTGTGATGAGAGGGAGATTGGTGTTTGCGGTGGGAGAGGAAAGTTTCAATACTTTATTGGTGAAAAGTCCCCCTTCTCCATCGTTGATTTGTGCAGTAGTGGTTTTGAAAGGATCAGCAGACATAAGATCAATAGCTTTTTGTTGAAATTCTAGGTATAAATTGAGTGAACTAGGTGTTTGGAGACAGATAGGAGCGTTTGGTCAGCATTTTTGAGAAGATGATGTTGCTGAAATATTGTCTGAGGCAAATAAAAAACTGTTTCCAAACTGAGAAAGAAGGAAAATAGAGGAGAAAAGTCAGATTTTTATTCTGTTTTTGAACATTTTGGATGGGGAAGCTAAAAAAGTCGGTTTTTAGGCTTGCAAAAAGTGTTCTTTTCTTTATATACTAATATGAATTGTTTTATCAAGTAATTAGAGACAAAATGGATATTTCAACGTATGAAAATGGTATGAAAAAAGCTTTAGCGTATTTGGAGAATGAATTTGCAGCATTGCAGATGGGAAGAGCTACTACAGGGCTTGTTGATAACCTTAATGTAGAGACTGATTATGGAACGATGAAAGTTAATGCATTGGCTCATGTGACGGTTATGGATAACACTACACTTAAGATTGAACCATGGGATAAGTCAGGAGCTAAGGCAATTGAAAAAGCTATTTACGATTCAGCTCTTGGTGTTGGTGTAGATAATCAAGGTTCTCATATTCTGATCAAGATCCCAGCATTGACTCAGGAGAGAAGAGATCAAATCGCAAAACAGGTAAAGTCTATGGGTGAAGATGCAAAAACTCAGATGAGAGGTGTGAGACAAGAAGCAATGTCTGAAACAAAGAAAGCTTTCACTGCAAAGGAGATCTCTGAAGATACTCACAAAGCAAATGAAAAAAATATTGAAGAATTGACAAAGACTCGATCAGCTAAGGTTGATGCACTTGTAAAAGCCAAAGCTGAAGAAGTAATGAAAGTATAATTTTTATTTGAAAAAAAGCAAAAAAATGAAAAAATATCTTCAAAAAAGATATAGGAAATCTGCTGTGTTGATTGTTCTTGGAGTAATTTTTTTGATGGATAGTTTATGATGATTAGATTCCGGATTGGCATTTTCTTTTTTAGTTAAGTTTTGGCCATTGTTTTTGATCGTTCCTGGGGTGATGATGCTTTTTTCTGATGAAGAAGTTGTTTCTGAAAAATGAAAAAAAACTGACTCTAGAGACGATTTAAACTAAAAAAGTTTGTCTTTTGTAATTATAATCAGAATTTTTATCTTATTTACTGTGAAAGTATGTCTGTATTGAATGTAATTTGGGCGGAATTTCTCTATCGTCCAATCTTTAATCTTTTGGTAGTGTTTCTTGCGATTTTTGGAGGAAATATGGGGATTGCGATTATTCTTTTGACTTTGCTTGTAAGGCTACTCTTGCTTAGAAATAGTATGGCAGGAGCTAATATGTCAAAAGGGATGTCAAGTATCCAACCAAAAATGGAAGAAATTCAGGAGAAATATAAAGATGACCCTAAGAAACTTTCTGAGGAAACAATGAAGCTTTTGAAAAAGGAAGGAGCTGGTCCAATGAAATGATGTGTTGCTATGCTTATTCAGTTGCCAGTATTTGTTGGTCTTTACTATGTGGTGAGAAAGTTCGCTGAAGGAGCTATTCCTCATGAGTGGCTTTATAGCTTCTTTTGGAGCTTTGGAAAGGGATTTTCTTCTGGGGAAGGAATCGATGCCTATTTCTTAGGTATGAATTTGTTTGAGAATCATAATGTTGTATTGACAGCTATTGTTGCAGTACTTAACTTTACTCAATTTCAACTTACAAGTTTGACTCAAAAGGCAAATAAGCCTGCTGCTATGCCAGGAGGTCTTCAGATGCCAGATATGGGAAATATGATGATGATAATGAATATTATGATGACGCTTATGATGGTAAGTATTGTGTATAGTTTTGCAGCTGGTGTAGGGCTTTATCTAGCGGTAACATCATTATTTAGTGTTGTGCAATATGTAATTCAATATAGAGTACTTATCAAGGCGAAGTGGAATATGATCTTCAACAAAAATAAGCCAGAAGTAATCAATAACTAGTATTTTATATTCGTTTGGAAACAAGATCAAAAATCTGAATCTAGACGATGTAGGATATTGAGGTCAGAATTTTATTTTTGTTTCTTATGTGTAAAAATGGCAAGTAGAACAAATAAACAGGGAATCGCAAAAAAGAAAGCTCAGCAAGCTAAGCAAGCGAGTAGAGTGAGAGGCGCGAGAAGATTTGATTATCCAAAGAGAAAGCTTGAACTCGAAGAAGCAAAGGAGCTTTGAATTGTTGGAGTCTATACTAATCCTAAAGGAGCAACGTATAATCGATTCCTTAGAGGAAGAAAGGTTTGTTGGGAGACTAGGCTTAGAACAGACCCTGATGGATATAGATATATCAGAACACCTGCTGGAGCTTCGGAAATTGTTTTGGCTCCATCTTCTGGGTGGATTAGAACTAAGATGAAAAAAATGGTGAGAAGAAGATAGTTAAAAGCTATCTTTTTTTAATTTTTTTTATGAGAAAAACACCTCTAAGATGAGGTGTTTTATTTTGAGTTATAGCATTTCTAGCGCGATAATTTGACTATTTCCAAAGATTGATTCTTGGATAAGTTGGCTAATTTGTGTAGAGGCTTGTCCAGCTTTTATCATTTGTCCAAGAATAAGGTATTGTGCTATTACGATCTTCTCATCGTCACTAAGGTTAGAAAGTCAAGCTCCTCCTGTTATTGTTGGGATCTGTGCATAGAGCTTTTGAGCGTCAATTTTTTTATTGAGAATGTTTGCTAGGTCATCCAGTCCCTCTGCTTTATCAAGTCTTTTTATAAAGATCTGATTGATGTGTTCCAAGAGAGAGGTATCCTGTTGGGTGATGAAGAATTTAGCAACAGCAAGTTTTGCTCTGAGGAGAATGAGATCATCATCTGAAAGAGATCAGAATTCAGATTTTAATTCTTCGTTTGTTAGGCTGAATGCATATTTTGCACCGATATTATTGGTAAAGAAGAGTTTGAGATAGCCGTCTTGGGCAAATCTAGCAAGCATAGTCAAGGCTCCGTGAGTTTGAACCTTGGATTCTGTGCTATCTAACTTGGCAAAGAATCTATGAAAAAGGCTTTCATTCCCTGCTCAAACCCTTCAAACTGTTCCAATATTTGGATCAATAACGAGATATTTGATATGATTGTTTTTGAGTCTATGATAGGTCTTACAGCTATTGTAGTCAGACATTTGTTCTCGGAGTTGAGAGAGGAGGCCATCTAGGGTAATGTTTTTTTGATTGTGGAGGAAGTATTGGATATAGGTTCCTGCAATTAACACACCATCTTCATCTTTTCTGTTTTTTAATTCTTCAATAAGTGGTGAATATTGTCCAAACTGGAGATCAAAAACATTTTTGGCTCCAAAGCTATAAGTTGTCGTTGTTTTGGTTAGATCTGAGAATGAAGATCAGATTTTTTGTTCTCTTCCGGTTGAAGCTTTATATCGGCCAAAGGGTCAAGTTCCTGCTTGAGATCCAATTCTAAGGAAGTTTAATATAAGCTGCGTGGTTAGTAAGAACACCATAAATCCAAGGATCCAAGAGCCGAGTTCTTTTGTTGTTTTGTTATTTGTAGGATTATCGTTAATATCTTGAAAGAATACAGCAACAGCAAGTAAAAGCCAAATCATCAATCCAAGTCCATACCATACGATTCCTGCGGCAATTGCCCATCGAATAATTCGTCCACATCCGACAGCGCTGATGAAGAAAATCAGCTTTTTATTGAGTTGAGTGAGGGAGGTGAGAAGTGCTCAAATAAGTGCTATAAGTGAAAAGATTCGTACTAAACCGATGTCGGTGTAATAACTACTTAAGTTTTGTAAAGACCAGTTGAAAACAGCATTGATTGGAACTAGATACCTATATGGAATGTCAAATCAACTATCGCTAGTGAGGATGCTGTGTTCTTTATAGTAGGTTAAAAGATCTGAAAATACACTATCTAACGTTGTTGTTCAAGAAAGACTAAATCCTGATTCAATCAAGTTTTTTACAGTTCCTTCACGGTTTTCAAAAATCTTTTTGAGAGCTTCAAGGTTTGCTAGTGATGGAGTTGAGAGTTTTTCTCTGTTTTGACAAAGGAGAACTCAGTCTTTATCGATTCCATAGCAGTGATTATTTTTCCAAAAGAAAAGTTTTAATACGAGTCCAGCAACTCCACTTCTTTTAAATGTTCTTGTGTTAAATCCTACATATCTTCCAAAGTCTTCTCTCAGAGTACTTCCTGGAGCTTTTTGAAGGTTTGCAGAGAGATCTTTTTCATCAAATGATGTTTGTTTACATTGAGCGAGGTTGAGGTTATTTGATTGTTCGTTGAGTATTTGACTATCGATTGTATTTTGGCTATTTAGAGATTCACTAGTCCCAAGTGTTGCAAGTAATTGTGGTTTTGAGTCAGTTTTTTGTTTTTTTGAACTTTCTCATGGATTTTCATTTTGATATCCAAGGAGCAATGTTTTAGGGAAAGTTGACCAGTTTTGATCATTATTTATGATTTTTTGATATGCAAGTCGAGGTGCCTTAAATATTACGATTGTTGAGAGAAATATGATTCCCCAAGAGATAATATTTTTGAACCAAATGTTAAAGTGAGGTTTTTTCTTCAGGAGTCCTCTAATGAATCCAACGGCTAGAATAATGCCCCCAATAGCCAGGATTATTGTTCATAGTGTCGGATTGATAAATGTTGATGCATAGAGCGGTTGAACAATTCCCATAGCTCCGATTGCCATGACTCCAACTCCTATGGCAGAGGTAGTATTGAGCCAAAGTCCGATCATTAATAACGCAAAAATGACGAGATCAATGAATGCTGTTGGCTTCGCCATGATAGAGAATCCAAAGAATATAGCAGAAATCATTAGATAAACTGAAATTTTCTTTGTTTTGTCTGCTTCTTCCTGCCTATCTTTCTGGTAAATAAGATTGAGAAAGCTGAATCCAGAGAAAAGTGCTAAAATCGTCAGAGATAGTACTCCCATATCGGTTTTATTATCTACAAAAAGAAGGAAGGCCCCCATTCCACTGGTAAGCCAAGCAAGGAGTAGCCCCCAGGCAATAAAGAATGCATTTTGAGAAAATTCAGATTTCTTATCTTCTTGTTGAGGAGCAAAGAATTTTAAAGCTTCTATAATAAGATAGATTCCGAATATTAATACGATAATTCCACTCCAAAAGTTCATATTGATTGCGAAGGTGTCTGTGGCAAGTGATGTGATTGAAGTAATTGGTTTCCAAAAAGAGAATGCAGATGCAATAAGTCCATGCCAGAGATAAGGCATTGCATTTGCTGTTCCCTTGTTGCCTCGTAGGATTCCTCCGTTGTCTGCAATAACTTTTGGGGTGTAGAGATATTCGTGATTGGCATCTCGTGCTGTTGGATATGGGATGATGGTATGGCTAAATCCAAAGTAGAAATAAGCTAGGGATCATGCTAATAAAATCATCCAAATCCAAGTGTTTTTTTTGCGGATTTGGGTATGAAGCGTTGCAAGAAACTGATTTATATTCTCTAGATGGATGTTTAGATGAGATTTTTCTTTTCGAGCAAGAATTAAGCATGCAATTAAGATAATCCACAAGATTGGCCAATAAAAAATTCAAAATCCCATCAAAATTTGCATTACTATAAGAAATGCCACTAATCCAGCTCAAAAGCTCAAAAGAGATTCTCTGATTTCGATGTGAGAGAAGAGTTTTGAAATACGAGTAATTCGTGATCCTAGGCTAAACATTGCAAAAAGGATAAGGATACCGATACCCAAGAGCAGCACCGTGTTCCACAGGAGTAAGATTGGAGCAAAAAAGCTAATAAGAGTCCCAGAAATTAACTCATGTAAGATGGAAAATACCCCTAAACTTATAGCAATTCTCCATAGAATTTGTCAGAATTGAGGTTTTTGGGTAGTATAGAGATAGTACAAAGGTAGTGTTGCAGATGCAAGTGCGGATAAGATTAATCAAAAGTTCTTCCAGCTAAACATGTCGCCATAGTAGCTATGATTTCCAAAGTAGGATAATCCTCCTTCGAAAAGTACGATTGTAAATACTGCTAAAAGTCCTCAAAGGATCCACTTGTTTAATGATTTCATTGTTTTTGAAAAAATAAAAAATCTGACCTTATCTATAAGGTTTTTGTTTGTATTTTCAAGTTTTCCTTTCCTTGTCTAAATATTTTAATCTAGAAGGATGTGGAGTAATTGAATCGCTTTTTCTTGAGGAAGAAAATAGGGAGAGGTCGCTATTGTGACAACTTTTGCGTTGAGGATCAGATTTTTTGTTTTTTTTATGGTTTCATCAAATTGTTCAATACTCATTTCTTCTGCTCGAAAATCCAGGTCTATATCTAGGATATAGCTTTTATGGATATTTTGATAGTTGAGGAGTTTATATTCGCTTCTAATTTGATCCATGTGGTTGATGAGATTTGCTTTGAGTGCAGGCTCAATAAAGTTGCCTACATTACATTTTGTTTGCACAAAATTGAAAACATCATCCAGATTTGTTTCTGGTAAAGTGTTTGTGTTTTTGTTTAGATCGCTATGCTGATCGATGTGGATTAGTGCGATTTTGTCTTGCTTTCATTTTGTGATGTCTCAATCTCGAAGTTCTTTGTATCGAAAATAAAGAGCATGATTGTGGTTGTCAAAAATATATATTGGGTTTGAGGAATTATTGAGTTTGATGAAATATTCAAGTCCAAGATATTCTTTTACTTTTCAGGATTCATCACACTCAGAAAATACAGGTTTGGATCAGATTTTTAGATCTTTTGTAGTCCCTAAAATAAGTTTTGGAACTCGAAGTTGAGCATTAGGTCAGCGAAGCTGGTAAGTAAAAGCATTATTCCCCATGTTCTCTTTGAGAAAAAAACCTTGGTAATGTTCCATTTTATGGACAGAAAAGTAAATAAAAGAATCATAAAAATATGCTTGTAAAATGCAATCAAATCCTTAGAGTTAAATTTGTTTTATATCTTAGAGAAAATAATGATGAAAACCTGAATTTCTTCTTGGTTCACAGCTAAGAGAACAATATCTTTGATGATTGTTGGTGTTGTTTTTTCTGCTGGAATAGTTACTGCATTTAGCTTTTTTTCCTCTAGTCCTGCTAATAAGATTCTAGCTGGAGAGACTGTTCCGTTTGATAAGACTCATCATATGAATATTGAGAGGTTTGATAGGGAATTGGCGGTTAATCAGATGAATGAAGCTCAAATGAAAATTATGTGGAAGAGATTCCCATATTTTAAGCCTATGATAGAACAAAAATTGAGGGCAGCTGGAGTTCCCACAGATATTTTTTATTTAGCATTGGCGGAATCAGCGCTAAGAGAGACAGCTGTTAGTAATGCTGGTGCGGCTGGTATTTGGCAATTTATGCCGGCTACAGCTAGTGGTTATAATTTGAGAGTGGATAGTTTTATCGATGAGAGATTGGATGCAGAGAAGGCGACTGATGCTGCAATTAGATATCTTAAAAAAGCTTATGAAAAATTTGGATCTCGAACCTTGGCAATGGCTGCATATAATAGAGGATCGAATGGAATCTCTAATGATATGGCATATCAGTATCAAAATAATTATTATGATCTGTATTTGAATAATGAGACCTACAGATATGTATTTAGAATTTTGGCTATGAAGGAGATTTATGAAAATTTAAGTAGTTATTTTGATCTTTCAAAGTGGGGTAGTCAATATTCTCTTCCAGATACGAAGATTGTCACTTTAAATAAGGTAGACAACTTAGCAGTTTGGGCTGCAGGACAGGGTTATACTTATCATGAAGTTAGGGTGCTCAATCCACGAATTAGAGGAAACAAACTGCCAGATGGAACATGGAATGTGAAGGTATATAAAAGATAATTAGGATTTAATAAAAAGAAAAGAGGAAAGAAGTCTGACTTCTTTCTTTTTTTTATTGTTGTCAAGGGCTGTCGACTTTAGATGGTTTTTTCTTGAAATGAAGAGTAATTTCGATATCTTTAATGACACTATTTTACCCTTAATGAAATTGATGAAATTACAGCAACTTTTGCAGGATCCTGGATATAAAAAGAAGTTTGTCTTAGAGAAGCTTTTGGCTCATTTCTTGAATAAAACAAGAGAAGAGCTTTGGATTGATTCTGAGTTTGAAATAGACTCTGAGACTTTGACAACTATTCAAAAGGCTTATCGTGAATATGTAGAGGATGAAAAACCATTGGAATATATTTTGGGGTATGTAGAGTTTTTTGGGGTAAAGTTCTGGGTAAATGAGCATACGCTTATTCCTAGACCGGAGACTGAGTATATGATTTCTGCTCTTACTGAGTATTTACAAGAAAGTCAGCTTTCTGATTTTGTTTTGCTTGATATTGGAACGGGTAGTTGAGTCCTAGGGTGTAGTGTGCTTTTGCAAAATCAGGATAAGATTTCACAGGTGTTTATGAGTGATATCTCTGCTGATGCACTTTATGTAGCCAAGAGAAATTATGACGACTTAATTGATACTAGAAAGCATGAGATGAGGATGATTCAGTCTGATTTATGTGCATTTCTTGAAAGTTATCCTGATGTGATAGAGGGAAGAAATATTGTGATGACGGCAAATTTGCCTTATATTCCTGATCAGACTTTTGATGATAATTCTCCAGCAAATGTACAAAAATGGGAACCAAGATTTGCTTTTGTAGGAGGAGATGATGGACTGGATCTGTATAGAAAAATGTTTGCTCAGCTCAAGGAAACTGTTGTTGGAAAGTCAGACTTAACAATGTTTTTGGAAATGATGACATGGCAGGTTGATATTTTGAGAAAAGAATTTTGAGAAGAAATGGAATTTGAAGAAGTTAAAACTTTCCACTTTAATATCAGAATCGTAAAGGCAAAGTTTAGAAGATAGATTTCAAAATATTTCTAATAAGACTTTATATTTTAAAGATTTTCCGATGAACCGATTAAATAAAATCAAACAAATGAATTGGGTACATAAGATTAGGCAGAATACTTTTGTTTCTTATCTTTTGTTGGCATTTGGTGTTTTGTTTGCACTCAAGTGGGGAGCGATTTTGTACGCATATGGTTATTTGCTTGATCAAATGCAATGGCGATGGATTGGATATTTTGTTTTGGAGGTTGTCCAAGGGGATGGGTTTTTGATAGGGATCCTCTTGGCTATGGCTTATTATGCTCAGACTTTGGAGAAAAAAATAGCTAAAGTCTGACTTCAAACTTTGGTTGTTCTCTGACTTTTGTTGGTTTTTTCTGATGTGGTAGCAATGTTTGTATATCAGCAGAGATTTTCGTTTGTTCAGATGAGTTGAATGATTGCAAATGCGGATAGTATTATTTGGCTTTATCTTTTGGGGTTTGTCTTGTGAGTTGGGATATTTATGTCGATTATTTGGCTCATTGGAAGGTGGATTAAGTTTTCTTTGACTAAAATGGCAGTTTGGATTTTGGTAGGAGGAGCTGTTGTGCTCAAATTGATTCCATTGCCGATTTTACAGGTTTCAGGTGGTGAACTGCCAGTAGAAAATGTGTTTGCTCAGTGGTTTAAGGAATATTATCAACTCAATCTTGCTGAACAAAAAGATAAAAAAAGTGAAGTAAAGTCAGATTTTTTAACTCTTTCTACAGGGGAAAAAACTGAACTTTGAGAGAAAAAACAGGCATGGTATCGTTATGCAAAAGTAAATCCTGAGTCGATTTTTGAGCAATTTCCTCAAAAGGAGTTGATTGATGCAAGAGATGATCAGGGACAACCTTATTTTCTTCAGGTGCTGGAGCTTGCTTTGAGTGTAAAACCAGAGCTGATTTTTGAGTATATTGATGCTTTTAAGGATTGGAAAGATAATAACGGAAAGCCTATTCTTAAACAACTCCTAGAGTTTGCTATTGCACAAAAGCCCCAACTTGCTTATGATTACCTTTCTCGTTATGAGGAGATTGTAGAATCAAATGAGAAGATTGCAAAATCTTTGTTAGAAAAGGCAACTCAGCTTTATGAAAATAAGATGAACTTCCAGGATCTTTTTACCAAGATAAAGGGAAGAAATAATAAAAAAAATCTGATTTTGGTCTTCTATGAATCTGCATCAGCAGTGGATTCTAAGAGAACAGGAGGTTTGCATGACAAATTTCCTCAGACGGATAAGATCGCTCGTGAGGGACGTATGTTTACCAATATGTTTGCAAATGGGGTAACCTCTGAGATGGGACACATTTCTACTTTGATGGGAGTGGAGCCACAATTTTTGGGAACATCTCTTAAGACAGGATATGAGAGATTTACTGGAGTTGTTGATGGTTTAGGGCAGTTTTTTAAACAACAAGGGTATACTACTCATTTTGTAAGTACTGCGAGTTTGGATTTTCTTAATCAGAGGTATTTTCTTAAAAAAGTTTGATTTGATAATTTGTGGGAAAAGGACTTTGGAGATTGGAAGACCTATACCTTCAATGCTTTCCCGGATGAGGCACTTTATGATAAGACGATGGATGTTGTAAGAAGTCAGACTTGAAGCTATTTTATAGGGCTTCAGACCATTTCTTCTCATACTCCATATTCTAGTCCGTATGGGAATACTGCTGATGATGCATTTCGTTATATGGATGAGAGTTTTGCAAAATTTTATATTCAACTTAAAAAGGAGAGGTTCTTTGATAATGGAATGCTCGTGGTAGTAGGAGATCATCGTAAAATGACTCCTATGGAACCTGAAGAATATAAGAAACGAGGTGCTAGTGCTGATGCTAGAATTATGGCATTTGTTATTGGTAGTGGGATTGAGGCTGGAGAAATTGATCCAAATCTTTATCAGCAGACTGATATTTTTTATTCGCTTTTGAAGGAATTTGGGACTGGTGATGTCAAAGTTTTGGAGCAGAGCAATGATATTTTTACAAAAGAGATTAAGAGAAATTGGGCAATAAGAAATTTTAGTGTTCAACCAAAGTCTACTGTTCTCAACGCGAGTTGAGCAAGTGCAAGCTTGGATATCCCTGCAAAAATGATGTCAACGGGAAAGGAATCTTTTGATGAAAAAGGAATAGCAAACTATATGTATTTAGGACTTAAATATCAAAAAGATCAGAGTCCTGAAGAATCATCATCTTCCGTTTTAAGTTGAGATCAGACTCTAGCAAAATTGATTGCTCATAGAGGAAATCATACAGAAACTACGGAAAACTCTATGGCTGCGTTTATTGCGGCTGCTAGGGAATGAGCAAAGGCGCTTGAGCTAGATGTTTCTCTGACAAAGGATAATAAGGTGGTAGTTATCCATTGACCATATCCTTATAATACTGATTGTAAACAGAGGAATAAGGAAATATGTGAAATGACTTATGAAGAACTAAGAAAGTGTAAGCTAACAAATGGAGAGGATATTTTTCTCTTTCAGGATAGATTACCAAAGATAAAAACTCTAACTTCGCTCTTCTTTATAGATCTTAAGACTTCGAATAATGCAAAATGTAGTCAGGATAAGGTGAAATATCTCGATCAGGTGAAACAAATCGTAGAAGAAAATCAGCTTTCAGAGAATACTATTTTCTCTAGTGGAGATCCTGAGTTATGAGAAAAAATTGGACAAACTAGAGGAATTCTATCTGCTCTAGATATTGATGATAAGGCTGCTTTGCATATGGTTTCAGGAGGAAATTATATTTATGTAATGGCTCCTTATAGACTCTTTACTCAGCAGTTTATGCAAGAGTTAAAAGGGGTGAAAAATCGTTATGGGCAATCTATTATTCCTATTGCTTATACCGTAAATGATGTCTTTACTTATCGTAGACTCAAACAGCTTGGAATTGAATATATGATGACCGATACCTTCAAAACTTTGGCAGAGGAGAGTAAAAAATAATTTTATCTATTATGTTGATAATGAAAAAAATACTACTATTGCTGATTGCTATGTTTTCATTAGTTTGATGGAGCTGAGCTAGTGAAAGCTATGTTTATTTTTATGGGAATAGCTGTGCGCATTGTCTTAAGGTAGAAAAGTATTTTGAAGAGAATAGTATTGAAGAGAGCTACAAGATTAGTAAGCATGAAGTTTTTGAAAATGCTGAAAATCGTCAACTTCTCTCATCTTATCTCAAAAAATTGAACCTTTCTCGAAGTCAGGTTTGAACTCCTTTTATGGTGATTGAGAGTGGAGATCAATTTGCTTCTCTTATGGGGGATGTTGATATTATTGCCTATTTCTCGGCATTGCAAAAATGAGAAAATTTAGATATAGATTCTTATCTGACCGGGGCGACAACTCAGACTGCGATTGATTTGGATAAGGAAGCCGTGCAAAATCCTGTAAAATTCTTGTGAATTATGGTACCGATGGCTGCTGCTGATAGTATTAACCCTTGCGCCTTTGCCGTGATGTTGTTGTTACTCTCAACAATCTTTAGCAAATCTAAAAGTAAAAAAAAGACGATAGCAGCTGGGCTTCTTTTTTCATTAGCGATTTTCCTTTCTTATTTATTGATTGGAATGGGGTTTTATAAGGTGCTTGGATATGCAGAGGTTACGACAGCGTTTAAGCAAGTTGTAGGGATCGTTGGATTGCTTATTGCAGGAGCGAATATTAAGGATTATTTTCGGTATGGTGAGTGATTTTTGATGGAGGTTCCTATGGCTTGGAGACCAAAGATGATGAAAATTATACAGTCAGCTGTTTCTCCTATGGGTGCATTTGTGATTGGGGTTTTGGTAAGTTTATTTTTGTTGCCATGCTCTTCAGGTCCGTATTTTGTCGTCCTAGGCTTACTTAAGTCAGAAAACGTTTCTATTGCAGGTTTAGGGTTTTGATATTTGGTTTTGTATAATCTGATTTTTATTTTGCCAATGTTGATTATTACCTTGCTTGTAGGAACTGGTCAGTCTAGTGTAGAAAAGATTGCAAAAATAAAAAATAAAAATACCAAGTTAATGCATTTAATTATGGGCGTAATGATGCTTCTTTTGTCAATATATGTGATTGGAAGTATGTATTTTGATTGGTTAAGTTTTTAATAAAAAGAGGAAGGAAGTCTGATTTCCTTCTTTTTTTTATTTTTTTCAAAAAGTTTATAAAAATTTGCATTATCTTTGATTTGTAAGTATAATGATATCGTCATCAGGTAAAAATAGATCTGATCCTGAGACAATGCAAAGCGGTCTTTACTCCTGTTATGAAATATTAGATTTTATCCGAGTGGTTGTGTCTCGTCAGTGGCGTTGGTGGAACAAAATTGACACTTGAATAGTATTCAGGTTGAGGCAAGCTTTTTTGGCTTTGGGATTCGTGATTTAAGTGAATCTTTGTTTGAAGTCAGATTTTTGGATCTTTTTATCCTCAATAAGATTCTAGATTTGATAAGAAGTTTCTCTGATACCAAACTAAAAAAGAAAAAAATCTGATCCCTTTCTTTGTTCATTTTGGCTCTATGAGCAATGTTTTTCATTGAGGAATGATGAAATATCTCCTAGGGAGAGATAGGTATGCTACAAAAATTGCTGATGCTATATAAACAGTGGATGTTGTTTGCAGGCTATCTTTGAGAACTGGATGAATACGATATCTAATAGATGAGCTACTAGGAATGCCTAGAGCATTAGATGATGCAAGTTCTGCATTCTCGGCTTGAGGTCGGATTTGGAATCTCCGTTTCTTTGCACATAAAAAACTCACGATTAAGTGAGTTTTTTTGTAATTGAGATTTTTGATTTAGTTGTCTTGATTTGCTACTTTTTCATAGCCGAGCTGTCCACAAGCTCCTTTTGCTTCCCTTCCCATGCTGTCGCGTACTGTTACGGTAATCCCTCAATTTTCGAGTATTTCTTTGAATTTTTGTATACTTTTTTTCTCGCTCTCTTCTAGGTCAATTGCAGGGTTTTCATTATATGGGATTAGATTGAGGTGAGCTAGCCTTCCTTTGAGGAGTTTAACGAGTTGGTGTGCAAGTTCTGGTTTGTCGGTCATATTTTTGATCATAATGTATTCATAGAAGATACGATTGTCAGTTGCCTTTACATATTCATCTATGGTGGTCATAAGCTCATCTAGAGGGAATGCTTTTCCAATCGGCATAATCTGGTTTCTGAGCTCTTGATTTGGTGCATGAAGAGAGATTGCGAGCTTGACATCGACTTTGTCTTCGATGAGTTTTTTGATGCCAGGTATGATTCCGCAAGTGGAAATTGTGATATGCCTTCTTCATAGTGAAAGTCTGTCTTGTTGGAGCATGATTTCCAGTGATTTTCTCATGTTTTCATAATTGAGAAGAGGCTCTCCCATTCCCATAAATACAACATTTCTTACTGATCGATTGCTTCCATCTTCTTTTTTCCCAAATCTTTTTTTGATATAGGTGTTTGCAAAAAGAATTTGTGAAATGATTTCTTCTCGAGTAAGGTCTTTTTTGAATCCTAATTTTCCTGTTACACAAAAGATACACTTCATTGCACATCCTACTTGAGAAGAGATACAAAGTGTGATACGATTGAGTTTTGGTTGATTGTTTTTGACATATTTTTCGTTTTGCCAATGATACATTAAGATTGCTTCTATGATGTTTCCATCTCTGGTTTTGAAAGCAAATTTAGTGGTATCAGGAGCCTCTACCACTTCGATCAGTTCGATAGCAAGGAGATCAAAGTCTTTTTGAAGTTCTGTTTTGAGGTCTTTGGATAACGTTGTCATGGAGTCCCAATCAGTATTTTGGTTTTTGTAGATTTCATGAAAAATCTGTTTCAGTTTGAATGGCTGAAGTTTGCGTTCTGATGCTCGTTCTTTGAGCTTTCCTTCGTTAAAAAGGGTTGGTTTATGTTGAGTTAGCATACTCAGTATAAAAAATTCTAAAATTCTGATTTTACTATAGTGAAATCCTTAAAGATAGCAAGGAGATTGCTTTTAGAGTGAGAAATATGCTTGTTTTCTGGCAAAGGATTTGTACAATGGATTCAGGTTTTTTAGTTTTTTGATGAGAGATGAGGCTAGGAAAGTTTATGCTTGGGGTAATTATGGTGATAGGTATGCTAAGCTGTGTGTTTGCGTTTGAAGATACGGTTGGGCATCAGTATGAGAAAGATATTGCTCATTTGGCAGAAATGGGGGTTGTTCAAGGATATGAGGGAAATCTTTATAAGCCCGATCAGGTCATCTCTCGTGCAGAATTGCTTAAAATTATTCTCAAAACGGCAAATGTTGATATTGAGTCAGGTTTAGAATCTTGTTTTTCTGATATATTTACTGGTGATTGGTATTATGATGTTGTTTGTACTGCTAAAAAATTGAAAATCATCAGAGGTTATGAAGATGGATCTTTTAAACCTAATCAGCAAGTTTTGCTTGTTGAAGGGCTGAAAATGGCGATTGAGGGATTTTGATTTAATGTAAATGAGTCAAATAATTGATTGTGGTATGAAAAATATCAGGATTTTGTAGATGAGAAAAGAATTTTTTCGAAATATCGTTATTTTCCAGAACAAGTAATGACTCGTGGGATGATGGCGCATTTGGCAAATGAGCTTTTGAAATGACTTGGTGGACAGCGAGGTGAAATTTCAGGTTTTAAGTCTCTTTGATGTGGGAAAGCTCAACCTACGGAAGCGCCAAGTGAGGTGGTTGTTGGTGGTAGAGTAAGGCATTTTTTGACTCAAGTAGGAAGAAGTTATCGTTCTGATCGTCCTGCAAAACTGATTTTTGGATTTCATGGGCGTACGAGTGATCATTATTCTGTCGCTGGTTATTATCATTTGAAAGATAGTGAAGATAATGCAATTTTTGTTTATCCTCTCGGGCTTCCTGAGGAATGACCTGCGAGAAACTGGAGAGAGTGAGGAGATAAGATGAATAAGCTTAGAGACTACGAGCTTTTTGATGCTATTCGTGAGGAAGTAGAGCGTAATTATTGTATCGATACTAATCAAATTTATGTTGCTGGGCATTCGTTGTGAGGATGGTTTACCAGTATGCTCAACTGTGCAAGAGGTGTAGAGATTCGTGGAGTTTGAATTGTTGCATGAAGTTCTTTGCCATTTCCAAAGTGTTCAGGTCCAAGTGCTGCGATTATTTTTCATAATCCGGCAGATAGGTTGGCAAGTTTTGCAGGAGGTGAGCAGATCCGTAATCAGATCCTTACTCAAAATCAATGTTCTTCTGAGATCCGTGAATACCAAAATTCCTATGGGATGGAATGTGTGGAGTATTTGAAGTGTATTGCTGGTGCTCCTGTTGTGTTTTGTAAATACTTTGAAGGAGATCATATGCGACCGTCTGGGGCGACCCAAATGATGATAGATTTTTGGGCAAAGTCAAAATAAAATAAATCTGAGAAAGCTGTTTTATGGAGTTTAAGTCAGATTTTGATTTTTTATTAGAAAGAGAGAAAATGCAGAGATTAGATAAGTATTTGGCAAATTTGGGGCTTGTTAGTAGGAGAGAATGTAATGCTGTTTGCAAAGAATGAGTGATTCGTGTCAACGGAGAAGTTGTAAAAAAGCCTGATTTTAGACTTTTGTGAGGAGAGAAAATTCAGGTAAGAGATCTGGAAGTTGAATTTTTTGAGGAAGTTTATGTGATTTTGTACAAGACGGCTGGGTATATTTCCTCAGATGAGGATGAGTTTGGCTATCCAAGCTATAAAAATCAAATGTTAGACTGTCCGTATGTGGAACTATTGCATGTAGCTTGAAGGTTGGATGTTGATACGGAAGGGTTGCTATTACTTTCGAGTGATGGGCAGTTTATTCATCAAGTTATCAGTCCTAAACGAGAAAAAGAAAAAGAGTATGAAGTCTGGCTAGACTCTGTGATCTCAGATGAGGATTGCAATAAGCTTGAAGAATGAGTTGTTTTGGATGATGGCTATCTCACAAAACCTGCGAAAGTTCAAAAAATTGAAGATAAAAAAATTCTTCTGACAATTACTGAGGGGAAGTATCATCAAGTTAAAAGAATGCTGGAGGCTGTAGGTAATAAAGTTGTTTATCTCAAGAGGATCAGAATTGGAGAGTGGAATTTAGATGGATTAAAGCCTGGAGAATGGAAAATGATTAAGAAATAAAAAAAAGGAGACATTATCTCCTTTTTGATTTTTTTAAATATTATCCAACAATTTCATCGATTTTTTTTGCAAGAGCTTTTCTAAGATTGTCTTCTAGCTGTCTATAGCTAATTGATTTTCCAAAGATGAATTTTCCAGAGATTATTCCTAGGTCTTTTAACGGGATTGTAATGTTTTTATATTCGTTAGATCACTCTTGCTTTAATTCAAGGATAAGATTCTCTCCTTCGATTTTTGAATTTTTATCAAATGAGATTGTTTCATTAGTAAATTTCTTAAAAAATAAGGAATATTGAATGTCGTCCTTTTTAGCTACATTACTTCATGGAATATTTGGGTTGTCTTTGAAAAGTCTATCTGCTTTATATGTTTTTTCTTTGAAGAAATCTTCAGCTTTTGAGAGTTCGGCTTTATTTTTGTTATCTTTTTCGATTTTTGCTTTTTGAGCTGCTATTTCATTTTTTAATTCATCTAATTCGATTAGATTTCATCTATTATCGCAGTATTTAGAGATATCTATTTTTATATTATTGTTTTGATAATTAAGTGTTGCAATAAGTTTGTGCCATGTTGGATTTATTAGACCTATTTGTTGAAAAATCTTTTTTGCATTATTTTGGATTGTTGAATGATATTTTTTGTCGAATTCTTTACTAATTAGTTTTTGCTGTTTTTGTAACTTTTGAATTATATCTGTGGTATTATGTATGGTTTTGTCTTTGAGATTTCCTGCTCTTCAGTTGTCGAAAAAACGGTATTCTCAGAATTCATAAACTTTTTTCTTTGTTTTATCCCGTTTATCTGGTGTCGGGATTTCTTCAATAGTTTTTGGTCTGATTATTATATGTTCTACTCATCAAATTAGCTTTTTTTCTTCATTCTTCTCTTTTTTATTGTTCTCTTGTTCTTTATTTTCTTTTTGTTCTTTATTGGTTTCTGTTATGGGATTTTCTGTGGTGTCAGCTTTTTTAACATCTTCTGTTAACATTTTATTTATTGTATCTTTTCCTGCATAGCCATCTTCGGTTAGTCCATTATTTTTTTGAAAGGCTTTTGTTGCGGCTGCGGTATTTTTTCCATATATACCATCAACTTTTCCTACCTCGTATCCTAATTCTTTCAACTTAAGTTGTGTTGTAGCGATCCAGAGATTGCTAATGTTTTCCTTTTTTCGCTCTTTGTCTTTAAAGTTTGATAAAATTTTATCATTATCACTTGTTATTTCTAGCTTGAGGTCATTGAGTTCTTTTGTTATTGATGATTTGATATCTTCTCTCATTTCTCCTCAATTTTCGAGAGTTAACTTTTCAGACATTGTTTTCTGTATAGTAATAAAAGATTTATCTTAATCATACTCCTAATTAAAAAAAAGTCAAAAAATCTGACTTTTTATTCTTTTAATAATTTTTGGAGGTCGAAATTCATTTTGTATAAGGCGAACAGTCCTCATGCTCAATATAAAATATGTCGCCAAATTTTTAGATTTTTGATTCGCCCTTTTATTAGTCCATCTTTGTTCTGATGAAAGTCGTTTTCGACATTGTCTCGGTGTACGCTAGCAAGTGAGATCTTGTTTTGGATTAGTAGCTGATTGAGAAAGATTTCGAGGCCATATCAAAGAAGATTGGATATTTTTCAAATGTTTTGCTTGAGAAGCGTTGTTGGAATCACCCTTTGTCCGTTGCAATAGTCGATTTTTTTGAAAGGTGGGAGCGGTCGTGAATTTTTGATGAACGCAATTGAAGACCTGCTTTTTCAGTTTTTTATTGGGGCAATGAGATCGATGATGTTTTGTTTTGTGAGGTGTAGCAAATCGGCATCCAAAAGTAAGATATAATCACCTTTTGCAAGCTCGATTCCACGGGACACCGTTGCGCTTTTCCCTAGATTATTTGTGTTATGTATGAGATGAAGGTTTTTTTGTACTGGATATGAGTTTAGGATATCTTGTGTTTGATCATTGGAACAGTCGTTTATAACAATAATTTCGAAAAGATCTCAATTCAAAAGAGGGATGATTGTGTTTAGTGTCGTGATAATCGATTTTTCTTCGTTGTAGGCTGGTATGATGCAAGAAACTTTCATTTAATGGGACTTGAAATTAAAAAATTATTTATGTTTTTTTTCAATCGTTTGGACAAGTTTTTTTCATACTCGTCTCATTCCTTTTGTTAGGATAAAGAGACAAACGCCTAAGCTAATTAAGATGAGACTGATGTGGTTTGTTAAGTTTGCTCGTCCCGAAAAGCATACCCCTATAGAAAAAACGAGAGCTGATGAGATTAGGCAGAGAGGGAGTGTGCTTTTTAAAAAATGATAAAAATCAAGTTCACTGGATCATAGATATAGTAGTCCTGGTGTGGTAAGTGGTGGAGTGTATTTGATAATGATGAGCTTTTCTAAGAGAGGATATTCTTTGATTTTTTGATAAAAGTTAAGAAAAGTCTGATTTTTGATTTTGATTTTTGAGAAGAATGGGATTTTTGAGATCAGTTTTTTACTGTATTTTCCGACTAAGAAATGAAGAATATCTCCTCAGGCATCTCAAATAATTGCAAGTATAAAAATCACCCAGAGTGGAAGATTGAGTACTCAGGAAAGTGAAGTTAGAGTAAAGATTACAATAGGGCCTTCTAGTAGGAGGGCTATAATAATGATGCTATAAAAGATAACTGGGTATTGATGGGCGAAAGTTAATGCAAAATCAATCATTTAGTGTGGCAGTGTATTATAAATGAGCTCGATAGCTTGAGCTGTTTTTGTGTTTTTAGGGAAAGTATGAAGAGAGTTGAGCTTTTTTACGAGGTCGATAAGGTGGTCAGATTCTTGTGCTTTTACAAAAAGTTTTTTTTCTCCGAGGTAGTCTGCTAGATAGAGTTGCTCTGTTTGATTGGGTGTCGGGTAGAGAATTGCAGGCTTGTTCAGCTCGATTAGATCCATAATAGTTGTATAACCTGCTCTAGAGATGATTACTTTTGCAGCAGCAAATTTTTTTATTTTTTCGATTCCTGCGAGGTAGCCGAAGATTTCAATATTATGCTCTGGGTCGTAGTGATAGTAATCTTTTTGTTTGGTATCTCAGAGAATAAAAACTTTTTTCCCCTTGAGAAGTTTAGATTGATTGACAAGTGTTTGGATAAAAGATTCTCTATGTTCTGCTAAATATCCACTTATTGTAAAAAGGTAATCGATTGTTTCAGATTCAGATTTTTGGATTAGTTTTTGTGCTTTTGGAGTCCCAAAACTAGATAAAATCCCTATGAAGGAGTGGGGCAATTTACTTAGCCAGCGAGGATGAGCAAGTTTTCCACAGAGATTGTGCTCTGGATCTTTATAATCTGGGATAAAAATATGAGTAAAGTGAGAGAAAGATTTCCTATTTCGATAGTCGACAATAATTTGGGAGTGTTTGAAAATTTTGGGAATCTCAAAACTCAGTTGGTGAGTGAGGAGATAACATGGAGTTTTGTCTGAATAGAAGCCGTATTTTCCATCAGAGAAGATAAAATGGTAGTTATTTTCTTTTTCAAGTTTGGTGAGAAAGGCTTGTTCGCGATGGATTCTTCGCATGGTTGTCAGAATGTCAGATATCAACATCGGATAAAAGCTTCGTCCACTTCATCTTTCGATAGGTGGATAGTCTAAAAGTTCAAAAAACCTGACCTTTTCTCCGTGGAGCTCGGTTCTCAGGTAATTTAAGGCATTTCCATAGCAAACGATATCGATGTGATAATTGAGTGAGAGGTAGTGTTGAATAACCGGGAGTGTTCTAGTAGCATGTCCTAGTCCTAATGTTGAGATCGCAAAAAGTGCCTTGTGCGTCATGGTTGAGAGTTAGGATCTTAAAAAGACTTGTTCAAGTGTGTTTCCTTTGAAGGAAAAAATTTCACTAGGTGGAGTTGGCGAAAGATCAATAAAAGGTCAGATTTTTTCTACTTCTCCTGAATCTAGTGCTTCTGCAAACGTTTTGTTGAGTTCTGATTGTGTGTAAATTTCCTCTTGTCAGCTGAGATTTGCACTGGTAAGAAAGAGAGGACCAACCTCCTGGATAAGATTGTATTGCTCTGGAGTGTGTGCAACTCTGAGCGAGTATTGAGTATAATATTGATGGTCAAACCAACTTTGTTCAGCAAAGAAATTTTCCAAAAAATCTGATGCAGTTAAAACACTGAAAGGATGAGGATAGTGCTCGAGAAAATGAATTTGCTCACTAGTAAGATTCGTATGAGAAGCAAGCCAGTCAAAACTTTCTACCAAGATAGCTAAAGGCTTGGAGTGAGGGCGGTTTTTTAGTTCAAAAATAGCGTTGTAGCCTTGAGGGTCAGCAATAGAAGCTGCGAGTCCAAAACAAGTATTGGTCGGGATCAGATAGGGCATTTTTGGGGTAAGATAGTAAAATTATTTTACTTATAGCTATTTGGTGTGTCGTTTCAATTGAAAGTTAAATAAGGAGATTTTCTTTTCTTTTTCTTGAAAATGAGGCTGATTTTCGTACACTAGAGTCAGTTTTTTGGCTTTTTTATTATTAAATCAAAAGGAGTATGCCTCGTATTGTAGATGTTATGCAGGATTTGGGTCTTGGGCAGGAAGAGTTTGCCAAGGCTTATGAAGCGGTAGTTGGGAAAAAAATGACCGCAAAAACTCAAACTTTATCAGATGCAAATCTTGAAAAGCTTAAATCTCATTTGGGGAAGTGAGTTAAATCTTCAGCAGAAGCAAAAGTTTTAAAAACTGATGAAATCTGATTTGGTGGAGGTTTTTTGTCTGGACTTGGATTTTCTCATCAGGCAGATGCTCCAGCAAAGCCAGCAAAAGAAGAAAAGAAAATTTCTAATGACAATGATCTTGCAGCTCATGGAATTATGATAAATGCTCCAAAAGAAGAAAAGCCGGTAAAGGAAGAACGTATTAGCATAGAGAATCTCAATACCGAGAGATATGAGGCTCGTAAGGTTTCTTCAGCTCCTGAACGTCCAGCTCCGGTGAAGAAGCAAGGGGGAAATATCTCTATTGGTCAGTCTACTTATAAGTCAAAAGAAAAGGTTATTGCTCCAGCAACTGATTTTTCAAAATTTCAGGAAAAGCCAGAATCTTCAGTAGTAAAATTGCAAGATATTCAAAAACACCTTGATCAAAATCAGAAAGGAGAGAAAAAATCTGACTCTAGAAAGGTAGATACTCCAAAACATGTAGAGCCAAAAAAGCCAGAACCAAAGCCAACTCCAGCAGCAAAGCAACATAAAGAGGCGACTACTTCAGCAAACTTGGTAAAAAAATCAGAAGTAGTTATTGATGATGCTATTACCGTAAAGGAATTCTCAGAAAAGATTGGAGTACCATTGCCAGAGGTTATGAAAAAGTTGATGCTCAATGGAATTATGTCTGGGCTCAATGCAAACCTTGATTTTGACACTGCATCTTTGATTGCAGAAGATCTAGGAGTAAGTCTTAAGAAGAAGGAAGCTACTCTTGATGTACAAAGTTTTATGGAAGGAGATTTGCAAAAGATTTTGGATATTGATAAGGAAGCCGAAGTTCAGATTGAAAGGGCTCCGATCGTAACCGTAATGGGACATGTAGATCATGGAAAGACTTCTTTGCTTGATTACCTTAGAAAGACAAGTGTTGCTGGTGGAGAAGCAGGTGGTATCACTCAGTCTATTGGTGCTTCTATGATTGAATATAATAATAAGAAAATCACCTTTATTGATACTCCTGGGCATGAGCTTTTTACTTCTCTTAGAGCCAGAGGTGCGAAGCTTACTAATATTGCTATTATTGTAATTGCTGCAGATGATAGCGTGATGCCTCAAACTATTGAATCAATTAATCATGCTAAAGCAGCAGGAGTTCCAATTATTATTGCAGTAACTAAGATTGATAGACCAGGAAATAATATGGAACAGATCAAGTCTGATGTTGCAAAGTATGGTTTGACTCCTGAGGATTGGGGGGGAGATACGCCATTTGTAGGAGTATCGTCCAAAACAGGTCAGGGTATTGATCTTTTGCTTGAATATGTGCTTTTGCAATCAGAAATGCTCGAGCTTAAGTATAATCCAGATAGACAAGCAGTGGGTGTTGTTGTTGATGCTTACAAAGATCCTAAACAAGGAGTAGTTGCAAGTTTGATTATCTTGACAGGAACTTTGAAAAATGGAGATATTATCGTGGCCTATAATACCTATGGAAAAGTAAGGAGAATGCAAAATTGGATCGGAAAGCAGACTTCAAAGATTACTGGTGGAGAACCAGTTCAGATTCTTGGATTTACTGAGCTTCCAGAACCAGGAAGAATTGTTGAGGTGGTTTCTAATGAAAAAGAAGCAAATCAGAGAATTGCCTTTATCAAAGAATCAGAAACAAAGTCTACTGGAGATGGAGCATTGCAACAGTTCCTTGCTCAGCTCAAGGCTGGAGATCAGTCAAAGGTATCAGAATTAAGACTAATTTTGAAAGCTGATGGTTCTTCAAGTCTAGAAGCGCTTAAACAAGCGGTTGATGGAGTGCCATTGCCAAAGAATGTGAATATTAAGGTGGTACATAGTGATGTAGGATATTTTTGAGAGAGTGATCTTTCTCTTGCACAGGCTTCTAAAGCATTGTTGCTTGGATTTAATATTTCTATGAATGCAGTACTCAAAAAGAAGGCTGAAAATCTTAAAATTGAGATGAAGGCATTTGATATTATTTATGAATTGACCGATTACTTGACCAATCTTTTGCTAGGAATGGTAGAAGTTGAGAAAGAGGAAGTTGTAGTAGGAAAGCTTGAAATTTTGGGAATCTTCCATACCGAGACTAGAGAAATGACGATTGGTGGAATGGTTAGAGATGGAAAGGTGAAAAACAAACTCAAATTTAGAGTGTATAGAGGAGATGATATTCTTACCAACTGAGAAATTCTTTCTCTCAAGAGAAATAAAGATGAGGTGAAAGAAGTAAAAGCTGGTGAAGACTGTGGTATGAAAGTAAAAATTGGAAAGAAACTTGATGTAGGTGATATTCTTGAATTCTATGAATTGCAAGATGTTCAAGACTAGACTTCTTTGATAAAAATAGAAAAAACTGACTTTTGAGTGAGATTGATCTCCAGAGTCAGTTTTTTGATTTTTAAAATTTATTGATTTAGAGTTTGAGGACTAATTTTTTCTAAAATTCCTGAAAGGGTTTGAGGATTTAGGGGGATGAATTGTCATTTTTTGATTTCAGCAGACTTGAAGTTTGGCAGAGAGCTGTGTATTCAGGTGGCTGTTTTTGTGAGTTTTAATTCTGCTAGGAGCGGGATGTATGTGGGAACGGTTAGTCTTTTTTTGTCAAAATCTCGGATATAGTCAAAGGTTTTTCCTGAAGCATTTTTGCCTCGATCTTGATCAAAAAGAAAGTTTCCAAGTGAGTAGAAAATTACTTTATCTTTGTAAATCTCCCGTTCTCCTGGGGTATGGGAATGATTTCAAATAATGAGATCTGCTCCTTGATCTATGAGCTGATGAGCAAGCTGTTTTTGTCGAGCGTTTGCTTTGATTTTGTATTCTGCTCCTCGATGGAGAGAGAGAATTTTAAAATCACAGTTGAGTTTTTGCATTTTCTTTAGATCTGAAAAGAGAAGGTCCTTGTCGAGGGGATTTCGAGCAAAAGGAATCTTATTGTGTGTATAAAATGAACCATCATAAGAATAAGCTTGAAAACAAAGATTGAGTCAGTTTTTTTTGACTTTTAGAAGTGTTTGCGCTTCATCTTTATCCATTCCTGCTCAAAAGTTTGGGATGTTAGCATTTTTAAGGGTTTCTTTGGTAAATTGAATTCCTAGTCCACCTGCGTTATTAGTGTGATTGTTGGCGAGAGAAAGAAGTAAGGTATTGTTTGCTCTAATGTCTTTTAATATTTGAATGTTGCCACTATTGGCGCGAAAGAGAAATCCTCCTTGTGCTTTATCGTTATCGGTCGGAGAAAAGGGGCTTTCTAGGTTGAAAAACATAAGTGCTTGTCAGGAATTATAGCTGGAGAATTGTGTGAGAGGGTTGAATCCACTATTTGCAAAGGTGCGATCATAACCTTCTCTCTTTGCCCATCGTCAAATTCCTCTAGAGAGCATAATATCTCCTCATATGATAAGAGAGATGGAGTTTTCACTAGGTTTTTGAGGTCAAAAGAAGTTGAAGTCAGACTTTAGATCTCGTTTTTCTTGTAGTGCCAAAAGACTAGTTCCGAAGATAAAGAGTGCTAGTGAAATAAAAATGAGTTTGATCTTAAGTGGCATGATGATTTGAAGAGTAAATTGTTAGCAAAGATAGTTAATTTGATGATAAAATCAATGGAAAAGCGATCTGGCTTGCAAAAAACGGGCTTTTTGCTATAGTGGAGGTTGAATTTTATTCTTGTTTGGAGAAGGGTATGTTGGTAGCTTGTGATAAGCCTAGTGGAATTTCTAGTTTTGATGTAGTGAAAATTATAAGAACTCATTTTCAGGATAAGGTAGGACATAGTGGAACCTTGGATCCTATGGCTTCTGGACTGATGATTCTTGGAGTAGGAAAGGGGACAAAAAGCCTGACAGCGCTTATTGGTATGGATAAGAGTTATGAGACGGTGATCGATTTTTCGCTGTTGACAGATACGCGAGATGCAAGTTTTTGGGAAAAAGAAGAGAGATTTGAGGTTATTACAGAGGGAGGAAAGCAATTTTTGACAAAAGAATGAAATCTGATTTCTGCGCCAGAATTGAGTCAGATTTTGGAGCTCTTGAAGAGTATTTGTTATCAAGAAGGAAAAGAGGTCTTGCTTCCTTTGCCTACCTTCTCTGCAAAAAAGCAAAATGGAAAGAGAATGTATAAAGACGCAAGAAAATGAACTGCTGAAATAATCAACAAAGCGATGAAGCTGTATGGTTTTGAGGTTTTGGATTATTCTTTTCCGTTGTTGAAACTTAGATGTGATGTGGGTTCTGGGACCTATATCAGAAGTATAGGATATTGGCTTGGGCAGCAACTAGGACTAGGAGGAGCTTTGATTGAACTCAAGAGAACCACTATTGGACCTCGAAATTTGGAAGATATTTGATCTCAAAATACTGCTCAGGGAAATATAAAAGGACAGGAGAGAGTTGTTCCTTATAAGGAAGTATTTTTAGATTAGAATCCCTTGACTTTTTTCATTAATATGGTATATTCATTGTTGCCATCTTTTGATGGTTGTCAGAAGATATATGTCTAACTAAAAAGAAAGAACGATTATGACTATTAACCTTTATTCTTTTCTTTTTCCTATGATTAAGAATAGGCTCGACGTCTTGAATAGGGGCTTGGAGGATAATTCAGGAGATTTGCAAGAACTTCTAGATGATTCTGATCGTAGGCAAGGACTTGGAGATCAGGTACTTCGTATGGATAGATATTTTGAGCAGAAACGAGCTGAGTTGAATTCTGATCTACAGCTTTTATCCGAGCTTTCTAGTGCTATTGCATTCCGAGCTTATTGTAGAGGAAAGCAGTGTATCTATCTACAGATATCCCTGTGTGCGAGCTATCCTATTTCTTTTACACACAAGGGCAATTCTGTATTCCTGTGTAGACCTGATACGCCTATCATTATTGCGATCAAGGAGGCTCTGAAACACGACGAGACAGAATGTCTTCAATATGGTCTTACAGGGATCGAGCAGATTGTTTGCAATCTGAAACGCTAAGCTGCTTTTCTGACGATTATCATCTAAGATGATGGGGACTTTCTTTTGGAATACCGGAAGAAGGTCCCTTTTCTGAATGTCTTGCATTTGAAGGTGATTTTTGTACACTCAGATCAGACTTTTAGCTTTTTTATGCGAAAAATGTTGAATCAGGAAGAATTTTTGCAGAAATATGGGGAAATTATAAAAGAGGAAGTAAATGTAAAAGAAATCTGAAGTTTTCAGAGTGAGACTCCGATTACTAAGGTTTTTAAGCCTATCGGAAGTCAGCTTTCTGTAAAATTTGGAAAAGATACTGGACAAATCATCTCCAATGGAAAACAGGGAAATATCAGAGAACTTGGAGAAGGAAAAGTAGAAGTATTCTCTCCTCAGTGAGGAAGCTGGATCCTAGATGCAAGTGATTATGAAATTGCTTATGAAGGATTAGATGCTCATGATACTGCAGTGGAGGGAAATATGATTGCAAAACTGGACTTGCAAATCACTCCTGAACTTGAAAGAGAGGGAGTAGCCAGAGAGATTTCTCGTTTCCTCAATCAGATGAGAAAGGATGCGGATTTTGCGATAGAGCAAAAGGTTAGGCTAACATATACTACTACAAGTGAATATTTGAGAGCAATTTTGAAAGAATTTGATCAAATGTTGAAGTGAGAGGCACTATTACTGATGATCGAAGAACAAGAGGAAAATGGAATCATTAGTTCAGAATTTGTTTCTTGAAATGAGCGTGTTTACTTTACTTTAGCCTAGTAGTCTATGCAGGTCCATATTAAAAATCCACAACTCTTTAATGAGAAAAAACAGGCGATTAAATCCGCAGGAAAGGATACTTGTTATGTGATTTCTGATTTTGATAGAACTCTTACTTATGGGACTTTTAATGGTAAAAAAACGCCGAGTATTATTTCTCTTTTGAGGGATGGGAATCATCTTACACAGGATTATGCTGCTAAAGCTCATCAGCTTTTTGATCATTATCATGCTATAGAATGGGATACTAGTTTGTCTTTTTCGTATAGGAAGTCTCAAATGCAGGAATGGTGGAAAAAGCATGATGAACTTTTGATTGCTTCCAAGCTTAGATTAGATGATCTCAAGGATATTGCACAAAATGGGCATTTACAGCTAAGAGGAGGTGTTGTCGATTGCCTCAAAAAATTAGAGGAAAACTGAATTCCGTTGGTGATTTTTTCTGCAAGTGGATGTGGCGATGCGATTCCGCTTTTTATGCAGCATAATGCTTGTGATTTTTCAAATATCAGTTATGTTATTAATCGTTTTAGCCGAGATGAAAACGGCTTTGCAAAAGGAATTGAATGAGAAATTATTCATGCTCTCAATAAGAGTGAAGGAGTTTTTTCTAAATTCCCTCAGCTGTGTGCTCAGCTAGAGGAGAGAAGCAATGTTATTCTTATTGGAGATGGACTTGGAGATGCTGAGATGGCTCAAGGATGAACTCACGAAACTGTTCTCAAAATCTGAATTTTGACTTTGGAAGATCCTGAGGTGCTTAAGGCTTATGAAAATGCTTTTGATCTTGTTTTGCTTGGAGATGGGGATTTTGATAAGATTGGTATTTTGCTAGAGGAGATTCTTGTATAATATTTTTATTTGTAGGTTATTTTGATGATGAAAAGTTGTTATGAATATGCGATGGATGTGCTTAGCAAGTATCCAAAGACAGAGAAAGAACTTAGAATCAAGATGTATCAGCATGGCTATGATTCTCAAATGGTAATGAAGACTTTAGAAAAGCTTAAAGTTGAAAATTTTCTCAATGATAAGATGTTTGCAGAAAGTTATCTTAATAGTGAAGTTATGAGAAAAGGAAAACCACTTTTTCTTGTCCAACAAAAATTGACAATGAAAGGAATTGATCCAAAGATTATTGCTGAGTTGTCTAATCAATTTGCAGAAGATATTCAGGAAGGTATCGAAAATAGGATTCAAAAAGAAATTAATCAGTACAAGAAAAAAGGTGTTGATGGATTTGAGATTATTCAGAAATTGATGAGAAAGGGCTATCGTTTGGCGGATATTAAGAAAGTAGTCAAAGCAAGGGCAGAAGAGTAGAATGCTGTTTCCCTAGAATAAGGTCTGAATTCTGATATGATTCAGATTTTTTTCTTTTGAATTATCGGTATCACGATTGTTGTTTGTGAAAAAGTTTTGCTTTTGTTTGGCAAATTTGCATACTAAAGTTGAAATCTTTATTTTCTATTGTGAAGTATGGGAAAGTTGAATTTTCAAATTCTTAAACAAAAGGGGAATGCGAGAGCCTGAGAAATAATTCTTAATGGAGTTAAGGTTAGGACTCCAATTTTTATGCCAGTTGGGACCAAGGCTACGATCAAAGGTTTGATCTTGGATATTCTCAAAGATCCAAAATATATTGGAGAAAATATCGAGCCGATCAATCTCATTCTAGCAAATACTTTTCATCTTTATTTGCGTCCAGGGAGCAAGATTGTTAAAGAGGCGGGTGGTCTGCATACTTTTGAAAATCGAAAAGATGGACTCATATTGACAGATAGTGGATGATTTCAGGTTTTTTCTCTTGGTTTGGCAAATCAGAAGTTTAATGACAAAAAACATACTCATAAAGTAGGAATAAAGCTGACTGAAGAGGGAGTTAAATTTTCATCTCCGTATGATTGAAGTAAACATATTTTCACTCCAGAAAATGTCGTAGATACCCAATGTGAGTTAGGATCTGACATTATGATGGTATTGGATGTGTGCTCTCCTGCGGGATCTGATAAAAAGACTATTGAAAAGCATATTGCAATGACACATCGCTGGGCAAAAAGGGCCTTTGACCATTTAGCGCCAAAGTATGATCAAGTGAGAGGAGTACTTTTTCCAATTGTGCAGGGAGGAAGTTATTTGGATCTTAGGACGCAGTCGGCAGAGTATTTAAGTCAGTTTGCTCGAGATGGAATTGCGATTGGTGGGGTAAGTGTTGGAGAGAGTAGAGAGTTAATTGAAAAAGTTGTAGCACATACTGCTCCGCTACTTCCTCAGGACAAACCAAGATATTTGATGGGGGTATGAACTCCTGAGGATTTGAGGTTTGCTATAGAGCAGGGGGTCGATATGTTTGACTGTGTGGCAGCGACGAGGCTTTGAAGGCATGGGATTGCTTTCTCAGATCAAGGGAATATCAAGATTACTAATTCAGCGTTTAGGACTGATTATAGTCCTCTAACAGAAAATTGTGATTGCTATACTTGTAAAAATTTTAGTAAGGCGTATTTGTGTCATTTGCTCAGAGAGCAGGAAACTTTGTGAGGAAGCTTGATTGGATTGCATAATATCGTGTATCTTAATCGTATTTTGGAAGACTGGAAAAGGAAGATGCTCGCTGAATAAAATAGGTTGGAAAAGATTCTGGGGGCTGGAAATTTTGTTTCTAAAAATAAAGGAAATATAGTTTTCTAGTTCGGAATCTTTTTTGAAATATCGCAAGATAAGGGGAGGTCATTTTATTAAAAAAGGTATTTTTTTATACTAAAAAAAGCAGGGACTCTGATTTTTGTTCCTGCTTTTTTTCTTTATTTTGTAGCTTTTTTTGTGGTTTTAGAGGTCGGTTTTGTTTTTCAGGTTTTTGAAGCTGTTTTTGTTGTTTTCTTTTTTGTTTCTCAGGTAATCCCTATGATTTCTAGGCAGTCCTGTAAAGTAAGGTCTGTTGCATCTTTTCATCCTTTAGGGATTTTGTAGTTTTTCTTGTTAAATTTGAGGTAAGGACCGTAGGGTCAATTCAGAATTTGGATTTTTTCTTTTTCATAGGTAAATTCGTTGATATTTTTGTTGGCTTCAAGTTGGATTTTTTGCTCGATCAGAGGAATTGCATCTTCAAGAGTGATAGAAAAGGGGTCTAATCCTGAATCTTTTTTGATAGATACATAAAGATTTTTGAATTTTACATAAGGTCCAAAACGTCCCGTAGAAGTAGAAACCTCTTCTCCTTGGTAGGTTCCCAGTGTTCTTGGAAGAGCAAAGGCTTGTAGAGCCTCTTCAAGAGTGATTGTTTCGATATTCTTTCCTGCAGGCATAGATGCAAATTTTTTATCTTCATCTTCCTGATTCCCAATCTGAATCATAGGACCGAAACGACCAATTCTTGCGATAATGGGCTTTCAAGAACTAGGATGGATTCAGATTTGTCTTTCTGTGTTTACTCTTTCTTTCCCTGTGGTTTCAATGATTTGTTCGTGAAATGGGTTGTAAAATTTTGCAATCATTTCATTTCGTTTGAGGTTTCCAGCAGCGATTTCATCGAACTCCTGTTCTACACTTGCCGTGAATCAGTAATTCATAATGTTTTCAAAATTCTGATCCAAAAAGTCAGTTACAACCATTCAGATATCACTTGGAAACATCTTTTTCTTTTCTGCTCAGGTGGTCTGTTCTCTCTCATCTCTGGTGATTTGTCCGTCTTGGAGAGTAAATTCAAGGTACTTTCTTTTTGTTCCAGGTCTGTCTTCTAGGAGTACATACCCTCTTTTGAGAATAGTAGAGATCGTCGGAGCATAGGTAGAAGGTCTTCCGATGCCTTGTTCTTCGAGCTTTTTAACAAGGCTTGCTTCAGTGTATCTTGGTGGATGTTGTTTGAATTTTTGAGAAATGAGGATTGAAGAAGGGGTCAGATTTTCTCCTGTTTGGATCTTTGGAAGCATTCCTGCTGTTTCTTCCTCGTCTTCATCGCTCGATTCCATATATACTTTGAGAAAACCATCAAACTTAATCACTTCTCCACTTGCAATAAATTTTACTTTTGAAGAGTTTGAAATCAGAATTTCAGCCTTTGTTTTTTCTGTGATAGCGGGAGCCATTTGAGAAGCGATGGTTCTCTTCCAGATGAGTTGATAGAGTTTTTTTTCACTCGCGTCGGAACCTGCAATATGGTTTTCCATGTGTGTTGGTCTGATACATTCATGAGCCTCCTGTGCTCCCTTTGATTTGGTGGCGTAATGGGTTGTTTTTGAATATTCAGGACCGTATTCTTTTGTTATTTGCTCTTTGATTGCGTTGATTGCAAATTCTGAGAGATTTACGGCGTCGGTTCTCATGTAGGTGATGAGTCATGCTTCATAGAGCTTTTGTGCAACTTGCATGGTCCTTGCTACAGAGAACCCAAGTTTTCTACTGGCTTCTTGCTGAAGGGTCGATGTCGTAAAAGGCGCTGATGGACTCTTTTTCCCTGGTTTAACTTCGATGTCTCCGATAGTGTATGTGGAGGATTTTAGAAGTTCTAGGAGTTTGAGTGCTTCATTTTCAGATTTAAGTTGCTTTGACAGTTCAGCTTCAAGGTTTTTCTTTTCAGCTGTAAGGAATTTTCCTGTAACTTTGAAGAAACTAGCAGATTCAAAATCCTGAATTTCTCTCTCTCTTTCGACGATCAATTTTACTGCGACAGACTGAACTCTTCCGGCTGAGAGTCAGGTTTTGATTTTTTTCCAAAGTACAGGTGAGAGTTCGAAACCTACAAGTCTATCCAAAACTCTTCTTGCTTGTTGTGCATCTACTAAATGCATGTCAATGGTTCTCGGATTTTCAATTGCTTTGGTAATTGCTGTTTTTGTAATCTCATGAAAGACAATTCTTGGAGTAGTCGCTATGTCTAGCCCAAGCTGATTGGCAAGATGTCGTCCGATAGCTTCTCCTTCGCGGTCCTCATCGGTTGCGATTCGGGTTTTTTCTGCAGATTTTGAGAGTGATTTCAGTTCAGAGATTACTCTTTTTTTGTCTGGGGAAACAACGTACTCAGGGAGAAATCAGTTCTCAATATTGATTCCCATTCATTTTGTTGGGAGGTCGACTGTGTGCCCGTATGATGCCTTGACTTCGTAGTCTGGACCTAGAAATTTTTTGATGGTTTGGGATTTTGCAGGAGACTCTACGATCACGAGATTTTTTGCCATTTGATTTTTGTGGAGATAAACATCACTCTATGATATAGGGAAATTGTTGTAAACTTCAAGTTTTTCTTTACTTGCATTTTATAAGCAAATTTATAAACTCAATACATATCCTTTATTTTTAAGTAAAAAATAATGAAAACTTTGTTGATTATTCTTATGATTATTGCTGGAATTGTTTTTGTAGCGAGCGTGTTGCTTCAGTCACCAAAAGGAGGTGGTCTTGGACTAGGATTTGGTGGAGGAAACACAGGAGGAAATGAATATGGTAGTAAAAAGACTATGGAGTCAAAGTTGCAACGAACTGCAGTAGTTTCTGGAATTTTGTTTGTATTAGCTATTGTACTTTTACCTTACATTAAATAATGCGATATCGTTCTTATGGATTGGCAACTCCTAAAAGAGTTGTGATGTATTGCTTTTATGTAATTTTGGTAGTATGGTTTTTGAGCACAGTTGTGCTTGGATATCAATTTTTGATGAAAAATTCCAAAACTACAACAAAAAAGTGAGGAACCTTTGTCGAGGCAATCTTTAATGAGGTTTCTTATTTGCCTTATTTGAAAAATGACTGACAAAGTATGTTTTATCAGTCTTTTTTGTTTGATTCTTGTTTGGATTATAATAGAGTCAATGCACAAGGTTTGAGTTGATCTTTTTGTTCTCTTTCAACAAGTGATCATCAGACCTATACTGTTAGGCTTGGTGGTTCTGAAAAAAGGCGAAGTGATGGAAAGCCTATCAGCCTAGATGATTTGTTTTTTACCTATGATCAGATCTTGGTGAAAAATATTTGGGATATCAAATCACTTGCTGCTTATAAAGAAGTGAAAGTAGAACAAAAATCTGACCACTTGCTTGTAACTTTCCCAACTAGTACGACAGATAATGATTATTTCTTTACTTATTATCTTTTGCCTAGTCATGTTCTTGTAAATGCAGACATCAATAAATATAAGAGTATTTTTGCGGCAAATCCTATTACTAGTGGCTGTGGAAAAATTGCACCAAAAACAAGTGATACTCAGAGTTTAGTTTTTGATTTGACAAAGTGTGAAGATACCAATTTTGCTTACTATCAAATCAAGAATTACGATGGATTTGAAAAGTTGTCTAAGTCTGTAGTGGAGGATAATAATTATTTGGTAGATACTTATGCATATCAGTCTTCTTTGCCAGGATATCAAAGATTAAATGTTGTAAGAAGTCAGCTTTTAACCCTATTTTTTAATACCAAATCTGCAAAGATGAAGGTAAGGTTTAGAAGGGCCTTTGGGGGGCTGATTAATGCAAATATGTATAAGGGGGAATATCGAAATTACCTTAAGAAATATACAGATCCTCTTTTGGCTCAGTTTGTTTCTGATGGAAGTAATATTAAGGAATTTCTTAATCGTTTAAATCAGCCAGAAGAATGAGCGGCAGCACAAGATTTGTGGGATAGTGGGGTTTCTGCTTTGCCTAAGTCACTTGCGATCAACGGGGTAGAGAGAAAGTTTGTATTTCATCTTGCAAAGCCAGCTAATAACATTTTCAATCTTGAGATAAAATTTTCGAATCAGTTTGAAAATATCAAGGTTTCTGATGCAAATAAAAATGTTTATACTCCAAAAAATTATAAGAAGTTCGATAAAAAGATCGTTTATCCTTTAGAGTTCGGTAAAAATTTAAAGGAGGGGCTTAATAAATACACTATTCAAGGAACTATTAAGGGGAAGACGTATACAATAGGATATATTGATCTCTATCTTTTGGGAGCGACAAATCAGCAAGCTTGAGCAACTACTGGAACTAATAGCGATCTTAATGATAAAGTAAAAATCGTCTATTATAATAATCTTGAATCTAATTTTGCAATCAATCAGATTAGAGATATTCTGACAAAATATAGCGTGCTTGATTATTTCTTATTTGAGCAGGTAAGCACTCCGGAAGATTTGGAAGGTAAGCTTGTGAGAGGGGATTACGATATCTTGCTCAATACTATTAACATTGGTCTTAAAAAGGATGTTCTCAAGATTTTAACTACAGATGATCCTTTGATTAATCCTTCAAAATATACAAATCCAAATCTAACTCAGCTTTTTAAACAATATACAAAAGCAGCAAATAAATCTGAATTTACGTCTCAGATCAATCAGCTTTTTGGAAATGATATGCCATTTGTGATTTTAGGATATCCATATGACTTTGTTGGTATCAAAGAAGACCTTATTGGAACTGGGAATGTATCCACATGAGCTGAACTTCATGAGTATAATCGAAGAAATTATTTGTATAAAAATGCAGTTTTGATGCAGTCAGTAATCATTGATTTCTCGAAACTTGGAAATTTAAGGGATTTTCGAAGCGCTATTAAGTTGGATAGTGGATTAGCAAAGGTATTGTCATCTTTGAGATCATCGGGAGAAGAAAAGGAAGTTTCTGTACAATCCTGAACAGGAGATCAGGTGTTGCAAGAGGCAGAGGTTCTTCCTCATCAGCAGCCTAATCCAGAGAATCCTTCTGATCCTTTCAATGGTCTAATTAGTCCTGCAGGATAGTTTTATATTCAATGGTTTTGTATGCTTTCAGAGGAAATTATTAGTTATGTATTGATTGGGGTAATTTATATTATTTCGATTAGTATTCATGAATATGCACATGTTGCGGCAGCATATGTTCTTGGGGATCCAACGGGTAAGATGTTAGGTAGGCTTACTCCTAATCCTTTGAAGCATATAGATCCTATTGGATTTGTTTTGATGTTTTTGATTGGGTTTGGTTGGGGGAGACCAGCCCCTTACAATCCCAATTATTTCAAACGTCCGTATAGAGATGAGCTTTTGGTTGCTTTAGCAGGGCCAGCAAGCAATATTGTTTTGGGGGTAGTTGGGATAGTTGTGCTTCTAGTATATGTTAAGATTGTTGGAGGAGCTGTCAATCCTGATCTTGATATGGTCGTTAGTTTTTGGCAAATGTTTAGTTATGCTAATTTTGCTTTAGCTACTTTTAATATGATTCCATTGCCGCCGTTGGATGGTTATAGGCTAATAAAGGTAATGAATCATCGTCGATGAGATCGATTGGAAAAAAATATGCAGTGGATAGCGCTTGGTTTCTTGGTTTTGGTTGTTCTTTGACCATTTAAGGATGTTTTGAGTAGCTATATTCATTTGGTTGCCACTACTTTGTATCATGTGTTTTTGATCCCATTTGGACTGTTGATTGGATAAAAGAGGGGTGAAGGTCAGATTTTTAGATCTTTTTTGTGGTGTTTTATTACGATTAGAGAGAAAATGTTGGAAAAATTGCAAACGATTATCAATAAATATGAGTTGCTGAGGGAGGAATCTCTCAAGCCTGAGATTTTTGAGGACATGGAGAAGGCTAAGAAAGTAAATAAAGAGCTTTCATCTTTGGAAAGGACTTATGAATTAGCAGTTGGGTATAAAAAAGCCCTTGAAACAATGGCAAATGCTCAGGAAATGCTTGCTACTGAAACAGATGAAGATATGTTGGAAATGGCACAAGAAGAGCTTGATTCAGCAAAGGAGGATATTGAAAAATATGATTACGATCTAAAAATTGCTCTTTTGCCAAAAGATCCGAATGATGATAAAAATATTTATTTGGAAATTAGGCCTGCAGCAGGTGGAGATGAGGCAGGGCTTTTTGCTTCAGAGCTTCTCAAAATGTATCTTAGTTATGCTCAGAGAAAAGGTCGAAAACCTGAAATCGTTGAGGAGCAGCTTTCTGATATTGGGGGAGTAAAATTTGTAATGGTAAAAATTGCTGGTAATAGTGTATATTCTTTGATGAAGTTTGAGTCTGGAGTGCATAGGGTACAGAGAATCCCTGATACTGAGTCTAATGGTAGAGTACATACTTCTACGGTTACTGTAGCTATTATGCCTGAGGCAGAGGATGTAGATATTCAGATCGATCCAAAAGATATTACTATGGATACTTATGCGGCTTCTTCATCAGGAGGGCAAAATGCGAATAAAAACCAGACTTGAGTTAGGCTTCACCATTTGCCTAGTGGCTTGATTGTAAATATTGGAGATAGTAAATCACAAATGCAAAATAAGGAAAAAGCTTTTGCCGTACTTAAGTCAAGACTTTATCAAATTGAACTTGAAAAGAAACAGGCGGAGGAAAAGTCTCTTAGAGGAAATCAGATTGGAACTGGGGATAGGTCAGAAAAGATTAGAACTTACAATTTTCCTCAGGATAGAGTGACTGATCATAGAATTCATGAATCTTGGTCTAATCTTCCAAATATTATGATGGGAAATATCGACGATATTATTGGGAAAATGGTGCTTGAAAATCAGACAATGCTTCTCAATCAGCAGATGAATCAAGGAGGCTAAAGCTTTAATTAAAAATAAAAAAGATTAAACCTGACTTTTAAGTTCAGGTTTTTTTCTTCTTGACTTTTTCGTTAAAATGTTTATTTATATATTGTCATCAAAAAAATAAATATGATATGAAAAAAATACTTACGCTTGTTTTTCTCTTAGGTGCACTGATTTCTTGTCAGAAGTCAGAAGATCCTTACCTCAGAGAAAGAGAGGTTTATATCCAGACCTTCTCTTATCATGATCAGATCCTTCATCAAAAGAAGCTAGGTCTTAAGCTACTTCATCCAGGAACTCGTCTAGAGGCTATCCAAGCTGTAGTATGGAGCGGAGGGCGATCCTATACAGCTCAGGATTTTACTTGGAGATATTCCTTTGGAGAGACTGAGGGAATACTCAAAAGTGCTCTTAATTCTTCTGATATGCACTATCTTAAGGTTGAGAAACTTAAGGTACTTATTTCTAATAGATGGTATACCATTCGTTAGATTGTTTGATTCTAGAATTCCAGTATATTGGTTTTCAATATGCTGGAATTTTTTTTAATTCTTTTTTCTGGGGTCTTGAAAAGGGCGGTGAAAGCAGATTTTTCTCTTTTTTTGTTTTTTCTTCATTTTCACTTGAAAAAAAGATAAAAAACTGTATAGTATCGCTCGTTCGAGTGATATTGGGGAATCGTCTAATGGTAGGACACCGGACTTTGACTCCGTTTGTCCAGGTTCG